>ERZ824598.182-NODE-182-length-109295-cov-39.190635_pt1 | contig 109295 bp, 106 predicted proteins | sample MGYA00519934_ERZ824598 | MGnify/ENA primary metagenome ERZ824598 (study PRJEB31778, sample SAMEA3449177) | human gut metagenome | biome: human gut; feature: human-associated habitat; material: faeces | place: United Kingdom | collected 2010/2012 ... | reverse complement strand
ATACCGTGCAGGCCAGCCAGCTCCGCTTTTCCCAGCCCAACAAAAAGAAGCGGGACTACCCGCTGAAAGGCAAAGCCTTCTGTGGCTGCTGCGGTCATGCGCTGTCCCGCACCATGCAGAAAACCTCGTATTATTACTGCCGCCATTCCGAGGCGGACGTAGAAAGCCGCTGCCACAAGATGCGTCTGAACGCCGCAGAGCTGGAACAAGCGGTATTCCTGACGCTGAAAAAGCAGATGGAAGCCGCCGCACCGTTTGCCCCGGACGGTTCGCTCCGGGTGGATGCCTCCGTACCGGAACGCGCCGAATATGAGCAGCAGATCGAGACGCTGCAAGACGGCAAGCGCACACTTTACGAACACTATCTTATGGGCGAGATTGACCTGAACACCTACAAGGCGGAAAAGGCCGCGTGTAACGAGCTGCTGCTGAAAACAAAAAACGCCTATGCCGCAGTATTGGCACAGGCGAAACAGAAGCAGGACGAACAGGCACGGCAGGACAGCCGCAAGGAAGCGTCCAAGGCGATTTTTGATGCGGACACGCTGACCACCGAGCTGGCCGAGCTGTTGATCGACCGGGTGCTGGTATATCCCGATAAGCGCATCGAGATCGCATACAAAATCCAGGACATTTTTGATTGAGGTGGCAGTCATGAAAATCGCTTTCTATTGCAGAGTGGACGGACGGGGCTTTGGCTTTGTCCTCCCCGATGAAGCTGACAAGCTCCGCGAGTTTTTCGCCGAGCATCAGGATAAGCCTGCGCTTGAAAAGCCATCGAGCGCAAGCTAAAAATTTTTGTCGTGTGCTTGACATACGGGTGCCTTACATCGTGGAAACGCACCTCCGGTCGGCCCATATCCTTCACGATGTCCTTGAAGTGGACATACAGCGTCTTGAACCGGACGAACATGCCGTTGGCACGGGTGAAGATCATGTTATACTCGTTGTGCCAGCTGCTTCCTGCACGCAGGCGCTGTTCGCTCTGCTTGCGCTTGGCTTCCTGGAGTACAGCCATAGCCGTGGTGGTCAGGGTGATGGTGCGCTCCTTGCCGTTTTTCAGCGGCGTATACATCATCTTGCCCTTGTCAGGGCCGGAGGCGATACGGACGAACTGCCGGTATACACGCAGGGTGTGCTTTTCAAAATCCACACAGTCCCAGGTCAGGCCGATCAGCTCGCTCTCACGCAGGCCAGTGAAGAAGTCAAACCGCATCATCAGGTAATACTCATCGTCCTTCGCAAGATTCATGAACATGCCCATCTCCTCTTTGGTCAACGGGTGCATTTCATGCTGCTGGATATGGGGCAGCTCACAGTTTTTGCTCACATTCTTGCGAATCAGGTCCATCTTCATGGCCTTGTCCAGCATACCGTGGAGCATACCATGCACATTTCGAATACTCTTGGGCGACAGGCCCTCTTTCTCCAGCAGGATGTACACACGCTGCACCATCAGCGTCGTGAGGTCTTTCAGCTTCACATTGCCGATGTACGGCACCACATGCAGCCGGAAGTCGCTCTCATAGTTATCGAGGGTCGAGTGCTTCACCTTACCGGCCTTGAAGGTCTTCATCCACTCCCAGCCCCACTGCTCCACAGTAAGGTCGGTTTCGGTGATGCTGGTGCCCTGGGCGATCTCCGCCCGCTTCTCAGCCAGCTTGTCCTTCACGATGGCCTTTGTGCGACCATACAGCGAATGCTACTTGCCGTCCACATCATAATAGCGTCCTTCCCAGGTTCCGTTGGAACGCTGGCGGATATTGTTCTTCATTTCAGTCATTGTTAGCTCCTTTTCCTTTTCAGGTCAATAGAGCCGACAATAGAAAATGGTCGGGCTGAAGTTGTCAAGGTTCATCACCTTGAATTTTACCCAGCCTGACCACCTATGTCAACTCATTCAGCAGTATATCAGTTGTAAATTATTACGCAGCCTTCCGGCACTTACGGTTCAGCCAATCCTGGAGCAGATCCCGGTTGATCAGGATCTTCTTGCCAAGGCGGAAGCACGGGAAATCCGGCTCCTTAGTCAGCTCATAGGCTACGTTCTTGGAAATATTGAGGACCTTCATCATCTGCGGGACAGTGAGGGTCATCAGAGGGCACTCGCGGAGGTTGTCCGCGGGGATATTGGTCTGCTCGGTGCTGCCGAACAGTTGCAGGTTCAGGTTCATCATATAATCAGTCAGTCTCCTTATAATACGGATTTGGGTTATTTCGCTATGTACGTACGTACGGCGCTGTACGTATGTACATAGCGTTTTTGCAGTTTTCATTACTGCGAAATCAAACAAAGGGATTGTCCTTGGGATACACATGCTGCATACCGCTGCGAGTACGCAGCCCACTGTCAATCAGTGGCTTAATGCCCTTGAAGCCCCATACACGCTGCCCTTCAAGACCATAGATGTCATTTGTATGCTCCAGCCCGTACTTTTTCGCATTTGCAACAAGGAAATCGCTGAACGAGCGTGATTTGATCGGAGTAAATCCATTCTCCTCACACCAGATGCAGTACACAGCATACAGTTCCTTAGAAGATACACTGGCATTGCTGCCCAGCTGGATATAATCTTCCGCCTCCATGAACAGAATGGCGTTGTTTGCCTCCTGCTTGATCATTTCCCGGTTGGCCTTGGTACGGTCACTCTCGGTAAACTTATAGTTATTGGCCACCAGACGCTGCAAGCCCTCAATGGCCCACAGCAGGATACCGGGGATCTCGGCACACATCTTCTCAGCCAAATCGGGGTCATCCATACGATTCGGGTCTTTGGGCTTCGCGGACAAGATCAGCTGACGGCGATAGAAACCGCCGCTGCGGTCATAGAGAGCCTGCAGGCTGCCATTGCTAAATGCCATGATACGGGCATACATATAGCCCTGATAGCTCTGCTTCTTCTTGCGTTCCAAATCCATACGGCCTTGTGCTGTTACAAGCGACTTGACATAGTTGGTCTGTTTCAGTGCCTCCATACGCATGTCATCGTCCACCATCAGCAAAACGTGTTCCAGATCAGCACGAGCAAAGGCGTTCTCAGAGACCTTGCCGACGCTGCCATCCTTGGCGTAGTTGCCGAACATGCGCTTCAGCACGGTACCGGTCTGTGTCTTTCCCTCACCGCCGTCACCGATCATCATCAGCATACGCTGGGCTTTGTTACTCGGAATCAGCAGATAACCGATGTACTCCTGGATCGTCGGAATATCCTCTGGGTACAACAGATCATTCAGATATTTCAGCCACATCACAGGAGTAGTTGCATTGGGATCATAGGTCACCGGCAGACGAAAACGCACCACCTCATTCATGCTGGAATCGAAGTGCCCATCCAGGAACAGCGAACCATTTTTCAAATTCACACGATCTGTCTGTGGGGGGGAAGTCGGCGACATAAGCATCGATCTTCAGCAGTTCCACAATATTATTGATCTTGGTTGCCACGCTTGACTTGATAAAGGGCGCAATATCCCGGCTGATTACCCTGCGAAGCGGTGTAATATCCACCAGCTGCCCTTTCGGTGAAAAGAAGGATTTTTCGGTGTACACCAGCTTGTGGTTCTCCAGGAAACGCTGGCTGTACAGGGCTTCATCAATATTCTGACCGGTAAACCAGTCCGGCCACGATGGATCACGCTGATTTTCATTCTTTTTATTTGCCATAGAAATAACCTCCATGAATCAATTATCGTTTATGGCAGCGACAAAAGTCGCTACACTGATATTGTCACATCAAAAGGAATCAGGGATGTGACCGCGGTCACACCCCTGATGTGCATTACCTTCCCAAATCATTTTTCCTGCGACTGGCAGCATGCTCATACGCAGGACGTTCTGTATGTCTTCGCAGCAGTTCAGAAACAGCCGGCTTTGCTGTTTCCTTGATCTTAGTCTTTGCAGCCCGGCGATACTCCGGCTTTTGCAGTACAGACACCACCGTTGCAAAGATTTTTGCAGCTTTCTTGACGATGTTGTTTTTCACATCATCAAGCCAGTGCGTGATCAAGTCACGCTCCTTAGGCTTCAGCTTCTTTTTCGGATCAGCAGCCATGCCGATCATTTTGTCAATGACAGCTTGATCTGCTTTCTGGGTTTCATCCACAGCTATATGGGTGACTACCTTGACAGCCTGATCATAGGCAGCATCTGCAACCGCTTCCAATACAGTATCAACGTCAGCCAGCTGGTCCTGTTTTTCATCCAGCTCGGTAGTCGTTTTCGCCAGCAGCCTGCTCTGTCGCTCATTATCGGCGGTCAGCTCGGCATTTCGTTTTTCCAGCTCAGCAATCTTCGCCTGCTGGGCTTCAATGATATAGTCATTTTTATTACGGCTCTTCTTACCACCATAGATAGCCTCGGTCTCAACATCCAGACCATGCTCCCGACAGATGCCCAGGAGCAGTTCACGGCAAATGCCATCAAAGGTCACCTTGCGGTTATTGACCTTGCTGGGCTTCTTGTCCGGCTCCGGCAGCGGAATATCCAGGGCTTCAAGCGCTTTTTCCTGTTTCGGCTCGATCTCGCCATATCGGTTCTTTACATCAAACACCTGCCTGGCATGGATGTGAGGGCTGGTCTCGTCCAGATGCAGCGACCAGTCAAGGATATGGACATGATCGCCAAATCGTTCAGTGATGGTCTCCATAAACTCCTGAACGATAGCAGTCAGCACCTCTGGCGGCGGACAGTCTCCCTCCTTGCCGATCTGATAGATCGTCTCTTCCGGACAGATGCGAGCATCAGCCAGCAGGTCGTCCACCGTGCGGTTGCGTTTGGCGTGACCAGCTTTGATGTTGCGCTCCGTCTGACCTGCAAGATACGGGCCGTAACGCTGTTCATAGAAATCATGCTCCACCTGGACGAAGGTGGGATATTGACCGGATACGTTCTCGGTATGTGTGCGAAGGCCGTTGTGCCAGTCCCAGTACAGATTAAGCTCCGTCTTTTGGGGCTGGATGTTTTCGGCATTATTCACATCGAACTGCCGGTCATTGTGCTTGGGGTTATAGATGCCGTGCTTGCCTGCACGGCCATTGTGACGGGATACCCTTTGCTTCTGATTAGCTATGGGCGATCACCTCCTGTTATTATTAGCGGGGAGTGTTTTTCAGGTTAGGGACCACGGTCCCTAACCTGAACCTTGGGTGTGGAGTAGCTTTCGTTCCCCGGCCACCTGAGTTTTCGACAGGTAATACCCAGTACAAAGTGTCGATACTCGACACTTCACTGGGCCAGAGCGCGCCGCCTCTGGACTCAGGGCAAGGGACTTTCCCTTGCATCCCGCGCAGGCGTTATCACCCTGCACCCTGCGCAGGCACTCTGTCCTGCACCCAGCCAGAGACCTTTTCTCTGGACTCTGCATGCAAATACGGGACTGCCATGCTGTAGGCAGTCTCCGTATTTTGTCTTGTGGATGATATCAGATGCTATCAGCTTTAGGTTACGCTGCTATCATTTGATATCCAGTTTTCCAGAATGAAGATGCCGCCGCATGCTGCGTTTGCTTTGTCCCAACTTGGGACGAAGTATGCGTTATCCACTTAATGGGTGAATTCTCAATCGAAACCGAGCATCTTCATGAAATCCTGTGCCTCATCGGGCACTTCATCCATGGCAGTTACGCTGATAGTGGGTTCTGCCTCGGGTATTTCATTTTTTACTGCAGCGATTGTCTGCACCGGCAGCCGATGCAGTTCCTCGCGGAGCGTCTGACGGAGAAAGTCACGATCCGCCTCGCGCCAGACGCTTTGGCCATCTGCCAGAACAGCATTGACGAAAAACTTTGTCACCGTCATACCCCGGCGGTGTTGCAGCATCTCTGCAACGGTGCGGTCATCGGGATCACTGAGATTCAGTCGAATCAGGTAGTCCCTTGTTTGGGACACTTTTGTCTTTTTCATCAGACGATCACGCCCCGGCCCTTCAGCGTGCCGCGGGCAATAGCTTCGTAACCTCTTGCTGATGCGTGGATGTCGGTGTTCAGCAGGATGCTGCCGCTGCGGATCGCGTCCTGCACCGTCTTGTCACCAAACTTTTTCACCAGCCACATGCCGCCGCCCATCAGGTGCAGTTTCATCATCTGCGGATCAAAACCGTGCTCGCCGAGCTTGCCCATGATCCGGTTGACATACTCACGGGCAGTCACATCCATGATCTGCTTCACTTTTTCCGGGATCTCTGCATTGTCATTGCGCAGGAAATCTTCGATCTGCTCATCTTCCAGTCGGGCATGGAATTCCTTCATAGCGGCATCCCTCATGCTCATCACGCACTGGTGAACGCCCATGAGTTCCGTGTAGATCCTGCCAGGGACGGGCTTACCGGAGTTAATGAACATCAGGCTCATCGTGCCGTGACCGATATCGCACAGCATGTTCATGCCGCGAAACTGATCCAGATGACCGGCCACAGCGGCAAAGCCCTGCGGATGGATCAGGACGTCAGCAATCTCGATATCATAGGTCACGCCGTTATAGGTGAAGCTCTGCTCATAGGGCGTCCGCATGTAGCTGCGGAAGGTTTCCTTCTGGTCTGCTGCCCAGTCCAGCGGCAGCCCAAGCGCCAGATAGACGGCAGCCTCGCGCAGACTCATGCGTTCCAGCTCCTTGGCTACCGCCGCCATTGTCAAGAGACGAAAATCTTCATCGGCAGTCTTGCCCACACGAACTTCCTTGTGGCCGATACCGATGATGTACTTGCGGCCTGCCCATTCCAGGATGTCTGCAGCAAAGGCAGGTGTACCAAAGCAGGACTGCACGCCGGTGGGAACGGTGGGAAAAACAAAATTGGGCGTCTTGATCTGACCATACCCATGGTCGATAGCGATCAGGACAGGAGTGTAATTGAGTTCTTTCATATGTGCCTCTTTCTCCGCGGTTATCGCGGGCATAAAAAATAACAGGCTGCGTTGCAGTCTGCATGGATAAAGGGAAACGGGATCTCAGACAATCATAGACATCAGCTTCTTTCGTGTCGCTTGTGTCGGACCTTTCATCGTCCGCTCGCCTACAATATGTCCAAATCTCTGAAAAACAGGCTAATAGCAGGACAAGGCAAAAACAAAAAACAGGACAGCTCAAAAATGTAATCATTTGTTCGCTTTCCAGCATCCGAAAAATGTACTATAATCCATATAGAGAACGCCTGTTCTCTATATGGATTGAGGTGATACAGATGCAGCAAACGCAGACACAGCAAATTCAGACCCTGATATTCGGCGATAAGACCGTCACTTATGTCGGAAAGACCTATCCTACTGGCTCTATTGCCTGTCAAGCCCTGGCTATCCCGGACGAGGTGCTGACGGCACTTCTGCCGTTATGCTGCAAGATTGCGCCGGTGAACACACTGATCAAGACACAGGCTACCGATAAAGGGGTTCTGCTTGCCGCCGGGAAAGCGGCGCATGCCCTCTTTCAACTGATGGGCCAGTATGAGCCTTTCACGTTTATGGCGCAACCGGAGATACATGACCGACTTGATCAGGTATTCACCGTTGACGCTTGCAAAAAGATCGTTCCATATTACCGGAAGTTCAGCGCACAGCAGATCGATGATGCCGCCTATGAACGATACAGCGCCACAGCTGATCTGATTCTGCTTACCCCTGCTATCGCCAACCTATATGATGCTTTGACCACCCTCCAGCAGAAGCTGGGGGCATTCGCAGCTGAGTTGGACGCAGCTGATGCTGACCGCACTCAGGCTGCCTATCTGACCACGTTTAACGAGCGCTTTCCTGCGGATTTTCGCATGGGGGACGGAACGGATACATGGCTCTCCATGAACAATGTCACAGTACAGTATGTCGCCGGAAAGGTACCTGGTGGAGACAAAATGCAGATGCTGAAGCATATGCACTTTGTCAGCTTCGGCGGCATGCTCCGCGCAGACTTCTTTGAAGGATTAGCCGTCGGTCATGCTCCAAAGCGCTGCGGAAACTGCGGGCAATGGTTTCTGACGACCGATGCACGCCACACAAAATACTGCGGCAATGTGTGCCCTGATGATCCGAAGCACCGCACATGCCGCCAGATTGCAGCCCTGAAAGGCCGGGAATACCGTGAGTTGGCAGATGATCATCCGCTGAAGGCCGTCTATGATACGCGCATGAATTCAATCGACCACAGTCTCCGACGCGGAACGCTGGATGCTGCATTAGGCGCAGAAATGAAGCGCCTTGCGAAGAGCAAGCTGGAGCGGGCATTATCCAATTCCATGTATGCAAATGGCTCATACAGGGATGAAATGACGCAGGAAGCCCTGAAAAACGAGGCGCTGGGACAGTTGTGATCCACGGAGGCAGAAGTGACAGATAAACTGAAAGGTTATTCGTGGGATATGGGGGGATACGTGCTTCATACCCCGCAATCCGAGCATGGCAAGCTGACGTTGAAGGATGCCGAACAGGCGTATCAGCTGGTCCCTCGTTATAGCCCCAAGCGGCGCTTGAAGGACCAGAGCACATATATCCTTCGAGCGCAGAAGTATCATGCGATCAAGCATGTGTTCTTCTTCATGAGTGAAAACGAAGCCTATTTCAATAATGCCATTGAGCAATTCACCAGCAGCAACGGAGATAGTCTGACTCCTGAACGATATATGGACATGAAGATGGCCTGCCGCGAAGCTATATTGTACCGTTTCACAGAATATTCCGCCGCACATGGAGCAACCTTCCTGACCTATCTTCGCCGGGTCATCCATGACACACTGCTGAAATACCGTATGTCAGAAGAAAACTGGACGATATCATCCTTGACGGAGTACAAGCGTGCCAGGCTGATTATGGCGATCTACGATAAATGCAAAGGGAACGAACCGGCAGCACTGCGCATTTATTGTCATCGATACAACTGCAGTATTCAAAATGCCAGAAAACTGCTGGATGCAGCCAGACAAATGCGGCACCGGCGACTTCCTGTTGCCCTTAATGAAGATGGCGATGAATGGGAGCAGGACGATGAACTGATTGCTGATCACTGGGATTATGCCAGCATTCTGTGCAGCGGCATGGATGCAGCCAAGTTCGATCAGGCATTCAGAAAGTTGACTTACCGAGAACAAACCATGTTGGAGGAACGCAATGCCGTCTGCATGAACTGCGGTCGTGTCAGTCTGCTGAACACTCGCGCGTCATTTGAAGACTTGGCAGCCATGTTTGAAGGCAGCACCGCCTCTGGCGCTGAGCGTGCTTACAACCGCGCTGTTGAGCATCTCTTATTTGAACTGGTTAAGGCTGGGCAACTGCATTGCGTGGAGATCCGGCAAAAATCCGTACATCGTGAGGATAAAACAATAACCGCCGCTGTCTATGAGTATCTGGTAGACAACGACGGTGAATGGGGCGAAATTCAATTTGATTTGGTAGAGAAAACTGCTTGGGTTGAAGAATTCGCTGAGAAGGATCTGTGCGATACCTGGGAGATTACGGATTATGCGATAAATGCTGTACTCGAATATGATGGTGAAAATCCGCCAAAGAAAGCATTGATACCAATCATCCTGGAAACATATCTATATGATAGTTGATCCGCAAGCTGTAGCCGGAGAAAAGGATCGTTGACCGCAACATCCGCATCGTTCTTGGTACGATCCGACTGGTGATCCTGGGTGTGCTGCTGTTCATGTGCTTCACGCAATGGCTGCCCATGCTGCAATTTGCTTTGCAGACTGCGGTATAACAGAAAGCATATAATACAACAAGCCGCTGTTCCTCCTCTTTCGGGGAAACAGCGGCTTGTTTTGTGTTGCTTGATGTTTTGTTTACTGAACAGCGATCCGCAGCTGATTCTTACCAGCTTCACTGGCCGCACTGAGCCTGATCTCTGTGTTGCCAGCTGGCGCGATCACGGCCATCGCTTCGCCATAATAGGTATCTGAGAAAGTGTTAAGATAGCCATCTTCATTATAGGCGCAGGCATGACCAAAGCCCAGCAGCGTGCCGCCCTCGACCGTCAGCGTCACCTTCCCGCGAACCAGCGGCTTCACGCTGCCCTGATCATCCGTGTACTGCACGTGCACATAGGCCAGCCCGTTTGGGGCGATTGTCTCTTTTTCCGGCGAAAGAGTCAGCCGGGTCTCGTTGCCTGCGGAGGTCAGGCTGGCGATGTGCAGCACCTTGCCGGATTCGTCCAATGCTCTGGCCTCCAGCGTGCCGGGCTGCCACGGGACGCTGAACAGCACGCGGCAATCCTTCGCTGGCCGTTTCTTTTCTGCGATCTTCACACCGTTCAGATACAGTGCAACGCGCGGTGCTTCGGTGTAGACCTCCACCGCAGCCTCGCAGCCTTCACAGCCATTCCAGCTCCAGGTAGCACGCGCATCTGTAAAGCGCCATGCGGCAGGAGAATGCTGCTGCTTCGTTCTGTGCACCGGTCTGACCGCCAGCGCAATGGGTTTCAATCCAAATGCCACCTGCGTGTACAACATCTGACCGTCACCATGACCTGTGATATCCAGCACACCTGTGCCAGCCGTAAGCCAACGTGCATCATGCTCAAAGCTCCTAGCATATTCCGGATACTCCCATGCACCGATGCCAGCCTCTCCCAAATAGTCCATGCCTGCCCACACAAAATCGCCGATCAGCGCAGGATGCTCTTTAGCGATCTGCATAAAGCGATAGGCGTCGGAAACAAAGGTCTCACTGCCCACGATCACGCGGTCGGGATACTGCATGAAGTCATGCAGATAGCGGTTGATGCCGTAATTATAACCTGCCACGTCCAGCTTGGCATAAGCATCGCGGGTCTTGACATTGCTGCCGTGCAGCGTTGCGCCGAATTTCATGAAGCCTGCCCCCAGCAGACCCGCCAGGTTGTTGAAGAACTCGCTGCCAACGGCCTTCTTCTTCGCCGGTGCTTGAGCGCTGTCGTCCGCCTTTTTGTCGGAGTACACTCCGAAGCCCATGGAATACAGAAAATTGAAGAAGATATTCACACCGCAGGTCACCGGGCGTGTGCTGTCCAGCCGATGAAGAGTGTTCGTCATTTCTTCGGTGAGGGCGATGCCCTTGGGCTGGCTTGTCTCGGCCACCTCGTTGCCGATGGAATACATCACCACGCATGGATGGTTGTAATCCTTCTCCACAAGGTCCGACAGGTCGCGGTTATGCCAGGCATCGAAATAGTCCGCATAATCGTACTTGGTCTTGTGGATGTACCACATATCCAGGTACTCGTCCACCACCAGCATGCCCAGCCGGTCACAGGCGTCCAGCAGCGATTTGGCGCAGGGATTATGCGCTATGCGCAGGGCGTTATAGCCTGCCTGCTTGAGCAGACGCACCTTGCGCTCCTCGGCAAAGGGATGGGATACCGCGCCTATCAGACCGTTGTCATGGTGGATGCATGCCCCGCGCAGCAGCACCCGCTGCCCGTTGATGCGCAGGCCATGCTGGACATCACACTGTATGTTCCGCACGCCAAAGGTCGTTTCGGCTGCATCGTCCTCAAAGCGCACACGGCAGCGGTACAGGTTCGGATTATCGGGACTCCACAGCTTTGCGCCGGGCATGGGCAAGGTGATGACAGCCTTGCCGTTGGTCTGCGCCTGTGCGGAATACAGCACCTGATCGCCGCCGTCTGCCAGCATCTCCACATGCAGTTCTCCCCCGGTATTGGTATCCACCTGCAACTGCACCGTGGGCTGGTTGATATCCAGCGTGGTCACGCGGATACCATTCAGCAGCACATGCTTTTGCGGCAGCAGATGCACTGTCACAGGTCTGTAGATACCGGAGCCGGTATACCAGCGGCTGTTGGGCTGCTCCCGGTTGTTTGCCAGCACAGTCAGCGTATTCTCACCGGGGCACAATGCTTCCGTGAGATCCGCATAGATGCCGAAATAGCCGCTCGGACGCTCTGCCACCTGCTTGCCGTTCAGCAGCACCTTGGCATGATGGTACACGCCCTCAAACTCGATCACCACCTGGTCTCCCGCGATATAGCCCGGCAGATCCTCCGGGAAGCGCAGCATGCGCTCATACACATAGTCGCCGCCGGCAAACCAGCTAACATTCACACCGCCCGGATTGGCGTCGTTGCGTTTTTCGCGGAGCATGGCGTCGTGCGGCAGCGTGACAGCCTGCTTCTGTTCGGGCGTTTCACGGTTCCAATAGCTCCAGCCATGATGCAATGGAAAACTGCGCGTCCTGGATCACCTCGTCCTTTCTTTAGTCATGATCATCTGCATGTTACCAGTATACCGTGTATTTCTGACGGATTCAAGCCGCACAGCGCAAACTGCATTATTTCAGCGTAAACACCCATATTCGCCATGAAGCAGGCTTTTGTGCTTGACCTGTCCCACGCTGCTTGCTATAATTTACATAGAAGGTCATCCATGCCGATAAAGGAGAAACAGGCCATGCTTGATTTTATCTGGACCCTGATGGGCAAATATGCTTATCAATTTATCGTTCAGGGTATCGCAGTCATCCAGCCAATCGCTACTACGCTGCTTTTTGCCATCCCCCTGCAGCGCAAAAAGCATTATGCTCTGCGCCTGACACTCACATTATTTATCATGCTTTGTATCATGCTGATTTCCATGGTGCTTCGTACGGATTTCAACAACTTCGCTACGCGTACGATCGTTGCCCTGGTGCAAAATGCCATTACGCTGCCGCTGCTGTTTCTTTGTTACGAAGCATCCAGCTTTGCAGCCCTGCAGACCTGGTGTATGAGTATTGCCACCAGTGAGGTCACTGCCAGCCTGTACTGGTTTTTACTGGCCATCACCGGTACAGACACGGCCAATTCTATTTCCTTTTTCAACATTCCACTGCTGCCGGAGCTGGAATGGGTCATCTACTGGGGTACGCATGGATTGATCTATATTGCGCTCTATTTCCTGTTTGGCCGCAGCCGCAGCCATGAGCATGACGAACGCGAGCTGCGTGACATGGCCGTCCTGTCCCTGCTGTCCATCCTGTCGCTGACCATCCTCAACAGCATCTGCGGCCAGTACCGTACGGAAAGCCCCATGCTCTATGGCATGACGCGCTTGTTCAGCATGATCATGAGCTTGCTGGTTCTGGCCGTAGGCTCCTACATCGTGCAGCAGCAAAAAAACCGTGCCGAAACAGCCCTGATGGAGCAGACGATCCTCAGCGAGCGCCAGCAGTATCAACGCATGAAGGAGAACATCGACATCATCAACATGCGCTGCCACGACCTGAAGCACCAGCTGGCAAACTTCTCCGGCAAGCTGACGAAGGAGGAGGTCAAGTCCCTCCAGGAGGCTGTGAATATTTACGACAGCACCATCAAGACCGGCAGCGAGGTGCTGGACGTGCTGATCTACGAAAAGCAGCTGGCCTGTCAGCAGGAGGGTATCCTGCTCACCTGCCTGGCAGACGGCAAGGCGTTGTCCTTCATGCGCACACGGCATATCTACGCCCTGTTCGACAACGCAGTATCCAACGCTATTGAGGCCGTGCGGCAGCTGCCCGACCCGGAGATGAAGGTCATCAGCCTGAACGTGAGCAGCAGGAACGGCATGGTGGAGATCGTGACCACCAACTATTTCTCCGGCTCCGTCAAATTCAACGACGGCCTGCCCAACACCACCAAGGCCAACAAGAATCAGCATGGTTTCGGCTCCATGTCCATCCGCTACATTGCCGAGCAGTATGGCGGCACCATGAACGCCGAGGCAGAGAATGGCATCTATACCATGACTGTGCGTATCCCTGTACCAAATGATACAAAGGCAGCTTGACTCCAACAAAAATGAGCCCTGTATCCCGCGTTGCGCCCGCAGGATACAGGGCTTTTCGCATATGGTCAGTACAGCGGAAAAGAGGAGGGTACACCGCCGTACTGACCGGTCATTATCAGATCTTGAAGGCCTTCTCCAGCAGTGGCCAGGCCCAGACGTAGAACACGACGGCGATGATGACCACCAGAGCGGCGATCACGATCCACATGATCATCTTGCCCTTCTTGGTCATACGCTTACGGTTCTGGAACTGCTCCTCAGTCATGCGGCACTTGCTGTAGACCTTGATGGCGCCGATCAGCACGATGAGGCCGATGATGGCGTCGAATATCCACATGGCGATCTTGTAGATCGGCAGGCCATGCTGCACCTTACCGGCGTTGGGACTCTCGCCGCCCTCGATGCCGTTCATGGCCAGGGAGTTGGCGGTGTTGTACAGGATGCCGTGCACAGCCTCGCGGATCATGGCGCGGCACCAGCCGGACTTGACGTCAGACAGGGTCTGCTCGGCAGTGGCATGCACCAGGTTGCCGCCGGCCGCCAGATACATGTCGGAACCGGCGCCCTTCATGGTGGTGGTGTAGTCGGTGATGTAGCAGCCGTTGAAGCCGAACTCGTTGCGGCAAATGTCCGTCATCAGCGGATAGCTGCCGAAGGTGTACTGCCAGCCCACGCGGCACATGGTCAGCATGATGCCCTGGGCATTGCCCTTTTCGATGCTGTACTGGAAGGGCTTGAGGTAGATCTCACGGGCAGCCTGTTCGGTGCCGTACACAGCCACCGCGCCGTTGGCATGACGGTTGGTGTCGGCGTCGTTCATCACGAAGTGCTTGATGTAGGCGTGCATACCCTTGGCTTCGCAGCCGCGGCAGGCAGCTGCGGAGGTCAGGCCGGTCAGCACAGCGTCCTCGGAGTAATACTCATAGTTACGAGCACCGAAGGGAGTACGATGAATGTTGATGCCAGGTGCATACCAGCCAGAGGTGTTGGAGGCAACAGCGTCGTTGCCGATGGCATTGCCGAACAGCTCCTGCAGCTCCTGATCCCAGGTGGCGGCGATCATGGTGGCGCAGTTGTAGCCGTACATGATCTCGCCGGTCAGGAAGTTGGCGATGCCGTTGGGGGCGTCGTACTCATAGGTCTTGGGCTTGCCGATGGAGTCCACCGCACAGGAGCCCCAGCCGGACTTGTTGAACAGAGCATGCATTTCGCTCAGCTTCAGCTCGTCCAGCAGCTGATCCCACATGGGATCGTTGTAGTCCTTGCCCATCATCTGCACCAAAGTGATGCCGTTCTCGGCGCCGTAGGTGTAGGCTTCCTTGCCGGGGAACTTGGTCTCATCGGTGATGTCGGCAGGATTCAGAGAAGCCGCAAAGCCGGTCATCGCCAGCTTGGCGGTGATATCGTCAGTAGCCACATAGGTGGGCGCATCGCCGGAGGCATTGCCCACGTTGGACACAGCCTTGGCCATGCCGGTGGCATAGCGCAGGCCCTTGTTCTCCATCACGGACCAGTCGGAACGGGACAGGTACTTGCCTTCAGGCGCGCGGATGATGCCGTCCAGCTTGTTATGGATGTCGTTGCCGGTGGCAGCGGCGGTGTTCAGCATCTCCTGGGCAGCCAGGCTGTACTTGTAAACCAGGTTCTTGTCGCCCTCGGCGGTCATGCCGTCAGCGGTAGTCTTGCCCTTGGCAGCCAGCACGTTGTTGATGGCGGCATGCGCGTTGGGAGCAGCGGTGATGTAATAGTCGCCCGCATCCAGGATATAGGTCTTGGCGGTCACATCGTCGTAGTTGGCAATGTCCATCTTGTTGAAGGACACAGTGACGGTTTGGCTCTTGCCGGGCTCCAGGATGCCGGTCTTGGCGTACTGGGTCAGGGCCACGGAGGCCTTCTCCACGCCGCCAGCGGTGTAGGGCGCCTGGATGTAGAACTCAGCCACATCGCGGCCTGCCACCTTGCCGGTGTTCTTGATGGTCGCGGACGCTGTGAACACGCCGTCCTTCTCGGTCACTTTCAGGTTGCTCCACTCGAAGGTGGTGTAGCTCAGACCGTAGCCGAAAGGATACACGACGGTGGCATTGTAGTCGTAATCACCGGCGTTGCCCTGCTTCAGCACCACGTCCTCATAGCGGGTCTCGTAGTACTTGTAGCCCACGTAGATGCCCTCGGCATAGTTGACGTAGGAGTAGCCGGTCAGGCTGCCGTTTGCATCCACATAGCGGAAATCACCGAAGTTCTGCATGGCGGGGCTGGAGAAGTTATCCGCCACATAGGTATCGGGCAGGCGGCCGCTGGGGTTCACCTTGCCGGAAATGACGTCCGCGATGGCGGGCTGCTCGGCGCGGGCATACCACAGCACGGCATCGATGCCGTATTCCGGCACATCCACGAAGTCCACCTGCATGGCGTTGGCGCTGTCGATCAGCACGATCACCTTGTCGAAGGACTTGGCGACCTCGGTCAGCAGCTCCTTCTCGGCGGTGTTCAGCTCCAGATAGTGCTCGTCGGCACTACCGCCGTAACGGCTCATGTCGTAGGGCAGGTCGTTGCCCTCGGCGCCGGTGCGGCGCAGCACCACGAATGCAGCGTCGTTGTAATCCTTGTAGCTGGCCTTGACCTCGGCGGTGTACTCGCTCTGGGGCACCTCGTCGATCACCCAGCCGCCGGTCTCGCTGCCGCCGCCAGCGCTCAGGCCGCGCACGCCGGACTCATGGGTAGACGCAGCATAGAACGCTGCCAGCGTGGGGTTCACGGTGAAGCCGTTGGCCTCCAGCGCCTTTTGCAGATTGCCGCTCTTGGCGTCGATGCCGAACAGGCTGATCTTGCCGCCCGCCATGGGCAGCGCTGCATTGTCGTTCTTCAGCAGCACAGCACCCTCGGAGGCAATGCGGTAGGCAACGTTCTTGTCACCCTCCAGACGAGCATCAGAATTGGCGTAATCGCTGGGGAAATAGATGCTGTCGCCGGTCTGGCCCTCGGCGCTCTGCTGGCCGCCGACCTCACCGAAGTACAGAGACAGGGCAGAATCCCAGTACAGGGCCACGCCGTTGGCGATGCCGGTCGCACCGAGGATCAGCGCAAACACCAGCGACCAAACGATCAGGTACGTGGATTTCTTCATCCGTTTCTTGTTTGCCATGGTTTTCTCTCCTTATTTATTAGCAGATTACTCTGCCTTGGTTACGGTATAAGGGATCAGTACAGCTTGCGAAGGGCCGTAGCTGTGTTTCTCAGTGTGGTAACCATACCAACCGCGCGGCACGCCATCGCCCAGGGCATTGCTCACATTGCTGCTGTATACGATACGGATGGTGTTTTTGCCAACAGTCAGAACATCAGTCACATCCAGCAGACCGCTGGTCATGCTTACGCCGGACACTTCTGCATCGTTGATGTACATGCGCATGCTTTCAACCACTTTACCGAAGTCGATGTACGCGCCGTCAGCTGTACCGTCCCAGGTGAAGGAGGCGTTATACTCAGCCCGACCGACAACATCCAGCCCCACGCCGGGCATGTTGTCCCAGGTTGTGAGTGTGTCCAGCTGCACGGGAATCTCGGTTTTGACGGTCTGCACAGCAGATTCGGTGACGGTCTTGCCGTTCAGCATTTCGGTGCGGGTATCGATGCCGTCACCGGGCGTCCAGCTGGTCACGGTCACGTTCCAACCGGTGATATTGCGGGCATTGTCCGGCTGCATCGTGATGACGCGACCATGCCGTTCTACACCTGTCTTGCAGGGCTCAAAGGCATACAAAGCGATGCTGCCATAGTCCAGCGAGACCGGAATGATGGTCTTGCCGTCCTCATGGCGATATGCGCCCAGCTCGGTCACCTTGCCGCTCCATGCGTCGATGACATATGGGATGAATGTACCCTCCACCGCGATCTCGGTGTCAATGTGATCGCCGTGGTCGTCCTGCTCGGCGCCCTCGGTCCAGAAGGACTTGTAGCTGCCGTCACAGTAGTTGTAGACGTAGAGGTACTCGCCGCGGTCATCGGCACGCAGCTGGGTCAGCAGCTGATGGTTGGGCTGAGTGAAGCCTACATAGGGCGTGACGCCCAGGACTTGCAGCGCAGCCAGCGCCTCATCTGCATTTGCGATGCAGGCCGTGGTGGGCAGGGCTTTCACCTCATCCATCACAGCGGCCAGGGCTCCGTCGCTGCCGTCGTTGTAGGGCGTCTGCACAGCAGCGCCATCCAGGATGACCACATGCAGGCCCTGCTTTGCCATGGTCAGCAGCTCCTCGGCAGCAGTCAGCGGCAGCCACTTCTGCCAAAGCACGATGGCCTTGTAGCCGGACTGCTCCAGTGTGGCGGATGCCTCGTCGAAGCTCACGCCGTCCGCATGCAGGAAGTTCGGGCTCAGATAATCGTAGGTGTAGCCCGAGTCCTGCAAAAACGTGGACGGGAACAGGGCAGGCTCATGGTTCAGCATCCAGTTCACGCCGCCCTGATTGCCGTTGGTAGGCGTGCCCTGGTCGTAGTTCATGTACAGCATACCGACGTCCGTGCGGGATTTGCCCGTTTGGAGCAGCTGCTGCACACGTCCCAGATGATCGTTGAACAACGGATAATCCACCGCAGAAGGCTCGCTCTGACCAAAGGTGTAGAAGCTGCGGAACACCACGCCGCTCACCTTGTAGCCGGGCCATTCCGGCGTCTGAGTCGGGCCATACTTGCTGGACCAGATGTGCCAGATGATGCGGTTGAAGCCTGCGGCGTAGAGGTCATACGCTTCCATCAGGTGATCCTGATAGGTGTATCGATGACCACCCACGGCACCGGTCTCGGAGGACAGCACCTTGTTCTGCATCTTGGCTGCGCCGGTCCACAGGCGGTAGATATCCACCTGATTGTTCTGATTGAGATTCTCCGCCTCCGGATAGTCCACGCACATGCTCGGCTCGGAGATCTCCAGATGCTGGACGTAGCTGATCTGCGCGCGGGTCTTGACGCCGATGCTGTTCAGCCAGGCCTTCAAGGGCGTCAGCATGCGCTCCATGTACAGCTGCGTCTGCACATCAAACAGGTCGTTCATGATGCGCTCACGCAGACCTGCGTCCGCCAGATCATACGCCCCATAGCCTGCATGATCGAAGAAGAACATGTCTGGCAGGTCGATGAACAGGAACAGGAAGGGACGCACGTCATACCCCTTGCGGGCCATGAACTGCTCCTCCATGTCCTGCGCCCAGAAGGTGAAGCCGCTCTCGGTGTTGATCTCCAGAGAGTCCATGAACACCTGCACGTCGCCTTCGAGGATCTTCTGATTCAGCGCGTCATCATCGAGGATGTGCTCCTCCCAGTAAGCACGCAGGGCATCGACGCCCGCTTCATCAAAGTAGTTGATGCAGTAGGCAGGCTCCACGGCAGGCGTAGACGTCTGCTCTGCGCCCTGCTGCCAGTAGTAGAAGATACGATAGATGCTCTCCGGGTCCGGCGGCGTGAAATCCAGGCACAGCGCGCCGTTCTCATCCGTGTACAGCTGATCGTTCAGGTCGATGTACTCGGTGCTGATGACAGCAGGCACAGCCTTCTTATCGCTGGTCTGATGATAAGCATACACACCGATCAGCCGCGCAGTCTCCTGCACAGGGAACTTCTTGACGCCGACCTTCTTCTCCATGGGAATGGCGCCGCTGCGGTTCTTGCCGGGCTTGAGGTATTCATCTACCTCAAATACCACCTGACTGGCAGCCTGGCTCTGCGGATCAAGACCCGGGATGTTGGCCGTGGCCCAGTTGGTGCCGGAGGTCAGCAATACAGTCATACCAAGATCCAGCGCCTTGTTCAGCACCAACTTCAGGTCGTGATCCCACTGATCGCTGCCATATCCGTAATCGGCGTCACTGATGCTTTCCTCCACCTGCTCGCACAGCTCCATGCCGCGGAAGCCCGCGTCATACATGGCCTGGACTTCCTCCAGCAGCGTCTCATCCGTGTGCGCACCCTCGGCCATCCACCAGCGAACCTCGGTGCCGAAGGAAAGAGCTGGATCGACATACCGGCTCTCCAGGTCTGCGGCAAAGGTGCTGCGCTCTGCCCGGATCGGCGTTGCGCTCAATGCCAGCATCATGCACAGGGCGAGAGCCATCAGCCGCTTCATTTTCATGCTTGTCAGCCTCCTGCTTGATGACGAAAAAGAAGGAGCGCAGAGGGGCAGTTGCCTCTCCGCGCTCCGCCCGTTCAGGTTCGGACTTGATTAGTCGTCGTCAGAGTTCACGATCACATAGTCGAAGCTGTCGCCGTTCACGGTGATGGTCACGGTGCACTCCTCAGCGTCGAAACCGGCCTCAGAGGTCACCAGGGTGTCCAGCACGAAAGCGCCGGGGAAGATGTCGAAGGGCACATGGCCTTCCTCTTCCTTGCACTGCACCATGTCGCCGGTAGCCTCGTCGTCAGCCCACACAGCGGTGCCGGCGCCATTCTTGAAGTAGCCCATGTCAGCCAGGTTGCCCCAGTTCTCGGACCAGTCGCAGGCAGTGGGGAAAGCCAGCACCACGGTGTCGCCATCCTGGGTGTAGGTGCCGGTGAAGGTGTAGGTGATCAGGATGGCGTCCTGCAGCACAGTGCCGTCCTCGGCCACATGTGCAGCTCCTTGGTGTACACATAGGTGCCATCGTCCTTCAGGACCAGGGTGTTGCCTTCAACAGCGCCCAGAGCGGTCACGAAACCGTTGTGGAAGGTGTTGCTGGTGATCTCATCCAGGGTGTAGTTCTTGACCAGGGTGGTCTCGGCGCAGGCAACGCTCATCAGCATGATGGCAGCCAGAACCAGGGCAAGGATCTTCTTCATAGGGGTGTTCCTCCTTCGTTTTTTGCGGTCATCCCGCGTTGTGAGTAGAGCATACACCGGGAAAATGGAACTCGCAACAAAATCAGCATAACCTACAAGTTTTCAGCGCAATCTACAAGCATGGACATTTCTAGCCATTCTTTGGACAGAAAAACAGCGCCTGCTCATCGTTTCCCGACCAGCAAGCGCTGCGGCCTTATGCTTTTCCGTTGCTTTTCAGCCAGGCTTCCCACGCCTCCATGAAGCGTTTTTTCTTGGGCTGGCTGATCTTGAGTTCGCCGTCGTCCAATTGCAGGGTGTAGCCCTTTATACCGCGTACATACTGCATATTGACCAGGAAGCAGCTGTTGCACCGCACAAATTGTGTGGCGTCCAGTTCCTTCTCCACCTGGGACAAGGAGCCATATTGCTGCACGTCGCCGTTCAGCGTGTGATAGACCACCTGATGCCCGGTGACCTCCACATAGCGCACACTGCGCGGATTGATGCGGATGGTACCGTTCTCGCTGCCCACCAGCAGCATGCCCTCGGCGGCCTCCTGCGGCAGCTTTTTCAGCGCACGGGTCAGCTTCAGGGCAAAATCATAGTAGTTGATGGGCTTAACGATATAGTCCAGCGCCTCCACCTCATAGCCCTGGATGGCATACTGTGTCAGCGTGGTCACAAACACCAACAGCACATCCTGATCCAGCGCGCGAAGGCGATGCGCTGCATCCATGCCGTTCATGTAGGGCATGCGGATATCCATGTAGATCAGGTCGTAATCCGGCGAATAATTGTCCAGCAGCGACACAGCCTCGGCAAATCGCCTGATGGTGAAATCAACACGATTCTCGCTGGAGAAGCGTTCCAGATAACGCTGAAGCGTCTGGGCCTGATAATCCTCATCCTCGACAATTGCAATGCGGATCGCCATGCTCCCGCCTCCCTTCATTCTTGACCTTATTCTGTCAAAAAACGTTGTATCTGTCAATTCAATAAGCACAGATTAAGAAAAAACCACTTATTCTACAATTCCACAGCATATTCTCAAAGCCTGCCCCATTGACTCGCCTTATATCAGCTTATTATAATATTTTATGAAGCTACAGGAGGTAGGTTGGCCATGATAAAAGCAGTACAGCAATTTATGCTGGGCACTGTGACGAACAACGAAAAGCAGGCTATGGAAACACTCAGCGCCATAAAGGCAGCAGGCTATGACGGGATCGAACTGTGTGGATTTATAATCAGACCCACGCCGCTGATCGTGCAGCTGCTGACCCAGGCAGCCGGTATGCCCACCGGACGCGGCGGCAAGCTGAACTGGCTGCACATGACGAACGAGGCCGGTCTGTCCGTCGTCAGTATCCATGAAGATCTGGATCACATTGAGAAGGAACCTCAGGCAATTGTCGATGAAGCACGGCATTATCATACCGATACGATCGTGGTTACGGGCATGTATCGGTTTGACTACCGAAGCGAACAAGCTGTACGGCATCTGGCTGCAAGGCTGAATCAGGCCGGCAAAATGCTGGCAGAGCAGAAGATCCGCCTGCTGTATCACAACCATAACGTGGAACTGCTGCATATCTCCGCCGCACAGTGCGCATGGGATATCCTGCTGAACGAAACTGATCCAGCCTGCGTCAATTTTGAGTTTGACAGCTACTGGTACACCGAGGCGGGCGGCGATGCCCAAGCCATGATGCGTCGTTTGGGCTCACGCATGAAGTTATGGCACATCAACGACCGCGGTACAAAGCAGCGGAGCATCCCCATGACACCTATCATCAAATCGGACAGCATGGAGCTTGGTACCGGCAACATGCCGCTGGATGCGCTGTGTGATACCGCAAAGCTGATCGGAATCGACGCTGTTATTCTGGAAAGCCATCGCAACTGGATCGATCATTCGCCGGTGCGAAGCCTGCAAGTCAGCGCTGAATATTTGAACAGGCAATTCTGAGCAATCATCTGATGTCGGCAGAACAGATCGCTGTGAATCCTTTACCGTCAGGGATAAATAACGCATAAAAGGACAGGCAGATAAACGGCCTGTCCTTTTGCACTGTATAGTAAATGAACACCCTTTTATAAATTGTGTGCTGCACTGCGTACTGCGCCGTGGGTTTGATATGCTTTACCGTCGGAGTGATTACTGCATCTCAAACGGATAGACCAGTTTCATTTGCCTGCGGCACTCATCCATGATCGCCATCACGTCCAGCGTGACCTGCATGGGAACATAGCGGCTCTCCGTCAGGTCCTCCCGGATCTCATTGGCTACCAGGTTGAATTCATTGAGGTAGTCGCACTTGCCGCGCACATGTTCGGTCTTTCCCTGCCTGCGCTTCAGCTTCACGCTGCCGCCCTGGTGGAACTGAAACAGGCAGCTGCGGGCTTTATCCCCTTCGATCAACAGATATTCCATACCCAACAGATCCTTGATGGAAATGGAGGTGCTGCACGTAAAACCGGACGCATAATGGAAAGTGACTTCTTCATCCCAGTCGATACCTTTGCTCACATGACCCGTGCAGGTCCCCCGATCTGGCTTGCCAAAAAGACGCACCATATAGGTGAGCGGGTACACGCCCATATCAAGCAGAGCGCCGCCTGCCTGATTGGGATTGGTAACGCGGGGCGCATACCAGCGGGCGTCCACATGGCAATTGAGCACAAATCGCCTGAGCGTACCATATTCGCCTGCATCCAGCCAGGCCTTGATCTGATTGGCGGCAGGGGCAAACCAGGTCCACATGGCTTCTGCAAAATACACCTGCTGCTCCCTGGCAAGCCGCACCAGGGCTTCCGCATCAGCGCTGCACACGGTCACGGGCTTTTCGCACAGCACAGGCTTTTTCAGCAGCAGCGCCTGCCTGGCATACGCAAAATGGCTTGTATGCGGCGTGACCACATACACGGCGTCCACGCCCGGGGTCTGCATGGCCTCCTCTGGCAAATGACAGGCCGCCGCGCCGACTCTTTGTGCGAATGCTGCGCACTTGTCATAGCTCCTGCTGTACACCGATACGATCTTATGCTGACCGGATGGCAGCAGCTGTTTCGCCACCTTCTGCGCCAGCGTTCCGCAGCCGATAAAGCACCAGCCGAATACTTTCTGGTTCGTATCCATTTTCATGCACCATCCTTCATGCCTTAGCCTCAGTGCTTCATATACCGCTCAAGCGCGTCCATAAACTGCTTTTTCTTAGGGCAGCTGATCTGCAATTCACCATCTGCCGTTTGCAGCACAAACCCATTGACGCCCATTACATATTTCAGGTTGACCAGATAGCAGCTGTTGCAGCGGGCAAATCCATAGGATGACAGTTCGTTTTCCAGCTTGCTCATAGCGCCGTATTGCCGGTATTCACCCTTGCGGGTATGGTACAGCAAATAGTGGTCCGATACCTCCACATAGTACACATCGTTCAGCCTGATCCGCTGGGTGCCTGCGTCAGTCGAAACCAGGATCTCCGGCTCATGGGTCTGCGGCAAACGGTCCAGGGTGCGCATCAGCTTCATGGCAAAGTCGAAGTAATTGACCGGCTTCACGATGTAATCCTGGGCACTGACCTCATAGCCCTCCAACGCGTACTGGGCCAGCGTAGTCACAAACACAAGCAGCACCTGCGTATCCAGCCTGCGCAGCTTCCGTGCGGCGTCCATACCATTCAGAAAGGGCATCTGGATATCCATGTAGATGATATCATAATCCGGCGAGTAATGCTCCAGCAGCAGCACCGCATTTTCATAGGCCGTGATGCTGAACTCCAAATCGTTTTCCGAACCATACCGCAGCAGATAGGAACGAAGCGTTTCCGACGCCTTGGGATCATCCTCCAGGATGCATACACGGATCGCCATGCTGCTTCAACTCCTTCCCTGTGAGATGCATTCAATGCCTTAGCAGCTCAAATGCATGGAAATTCAACGCACCATCGCCGACAAAGCGGAAATACAGCGCAGTTTTGCCTGCAGGCAGCTCAAACGCCGCTTCCTCACAGCAGATGCTTTGCTCCAATTGGCTGTCCACCTTGATCCTGGCAGCAATATGCGTGAAATCGGCGTCGGATGCGACCTCCATATGGCCGGATGCCTTTCCGTTGACCTCGATACGGATCGCATTGGCGTCCGTGATGTCAAAGTACTTGAAGCCCGCCACCGCGCCATCGCGCATATTGGCAATATACTGATCACCATTGCTGTCCCTGTCCTTGCCGGACTGGGTGAAGTACGGATGGGCAGCAAACCTGCGTCTGGGCGAAGATGCATCATAGCGGCCTGTGCCTTCCTTAGCCCACAGATTGCATGCAATGCGTGCTTCATAGCGGCCAATACCTGCCAAAGGACCGCCGTTCAGGCCACAGCTGGTCACCTCCGCCTGCTTAAAGCCGCCGTTTGCCGTGCGCTCCAGGGGCTCTGCACAGGCCTGACGCGAATAGGAGTGCTGTGGTTGGTCTGCCGGTGATAGAAAATGTACCATTGGCCGTTCAGCTCCGCCATACCGCCGTGCGTGTTACCCAGATAGTTGCGGGCATGGGCTTCATCGGTGCGGCCATCCATGTACAGATCGCCCTGATCCACCAGCGTACCGCCGTACACAAAGCCCTCGTCAGGCTTGTCGCTCACGGCGTAGCACAGCTCATGGTTGTTGGCTGAGGAATACACAAACACATACTTACCGTCGATCTTGCGGATGGAACTGGCCTCAAAGAACTCATGATCCTTCCAGCCGCCGGCAGGCCACGCCGCGGGAACAGCAGCTTAGGCTCTCTGCGAATCGTCACCATGTCCCTGTCCAGCACGATGACGGAGCCGCCATTGTTGGACAAGTCATGGAAGCCAGACAGGATGAACGGCACCTTGGTGGCAAAGCCGGAATACAGGTACACCTGGTCGTCATCGTCCACCAGCACGCCGGGATCGAAGGGAAAATCGTCACCCTTGCGGCGGCCCAGCAGCGTTCCATCCGCATAGTGGACATGACCGTAGAACTGATACTGACCGTCCGGCGTATCACACACCGCCACGCCGATGGCACCCATGAAGTCAAAGGCGTAATACAGATAAAAGCGTCCGTCCGGGCCCTGAGCCGCGTCGGGCGCGAACAGCAGGCGCAGGCCCAGTTTGTTCATCGGGTCCTGATTCTTGCGGAAGATCGTGCCGGAGCAGGTCCAATCGGACAGGTCGTTCACCGGCGCGGACCAGCACACATAATCATTCATGCAGAAAATAGGTGCATTGAATCGATCATGGGAACCGTACACATACACGCGGTCGCCAAAGACATGTGGTTCACCATCAGGGAAGTATTCCCAGGAGGGCAGATACGGATTGAATGCCTGCATGGCGATTCTCCTTTCAGGAAAAACCGGAGGCTGACTACGGCAGCCAACCTCCGGCACGGTTTTGGTGGATCACACTGCCGTCTGCAAAGCGAATTGCAGCTTCGGCAGCCACTGGGTGAAGAACAGGAACAGCAGCACACCCAGGATGATGATACCGATGGCGCCCAGCACGATGCGGATGATGCGCATAGCCTTCTTGCCAACGATCTTCTTTTCGGGCCACAGCTTGCGCACGACCTCCAGCGTTGCCCAGGCGGCATAGATGAAGGTGAGCACATTGTAGGCGATCAGCAGCAGCTTGTAGATCGGATAACCGGAGGCGACCTCGATCTCCATGGCCTTGCTGTTGGCTTCCATATACAGGATGTGCTTGGCAGCGTCGCGCATACGTGTCTGGCCGCCGGGAGACTTCAGCGTCTCCTCAGGATAGACGGTGGCCATGGCAGTCAGCACCAGGTCGCAGCCTGCGGCAAGCTGCTGCTCTGCCTCGTAGGGCGTGAGAGACTGGGCGTCGGTGATGATGGCGCCGGTCATGCCCCACTCGTCACGCACCAGCGTAGTACAAAGCGCATAGTAGCCGGGTGCAATATGCGTGCCCACGCGGGCCATGGACACCATGATGCCGCAGGAGGGCGCAGCCTCGGCGCACATCTGGAAGGGCTTGGCATAAAGCTCGCGCATGGTCTGCTCAGTGGCAAAGGTTGCCAGACGTCCATTTGCGCCTCTGTTGGTATCCTGATCGTTCAGAAAGAAATGCTTCAGCTGGGGATTGCCGCCGTTTTCACGGGCTGCCACAGCCACTTCACGAGCCATAATGCCGCTGTGAATGCTATCCTCAGAGAAATACTCAAAGTTGCGGGCAGAGTAAGCGGTGCGATGCAGGTTCATGGCCGGAGCATACCAGTTGCTGGCGCCCTTCATGGTGAACTCCTGGCTGCACAGATCGCCGAAGCGGCGGGCCAGATCGCGGTTCCAGGTAGCGCCTAACATGTTGGCATCGGTGAACTGATAGCCGCGGCCATCGGTCACATAGTCGATCATACCCTGAGGGCCATCGGTGGAATGGCTCAGCGTTTTGCCGATGGATTCCACAGGACTGGTCTGATAGTGACCCAAGCCCACCAGTGCCATCAGTTCTTCCTGGCTCATCTCGTCCAGCAGCTTGTCCCAATCAGGATCATTGAAAGGCTTGCCGGTCATATCAGCCAGGGTCAGACCATTCTGCTGGCTGAACTTCTGCAGGCTGTAGAAGGGATCGTTCATGCCGTGGGGATTGCCGGCAATGTCCCAACCCTCGCTGGTCAGCGCTTTCACCGTGGCATCAGAGGCCTCGTGAGTATACACGGAACCGGCAGCATCCGTGGTTTGGCTCAGGCCTGCCATGGTGCCGGTGGCATAGCGGATGCCGTCGTTATCCATCATGGTCCAATTGCTGCGGCTCAGGCTCAGGGCATCAAGCAGCCAGCAATCGTCAAAGATGTTTTGCAGCTTGGCGCCGGTAACGGCCGTGTCGATCACGACCTCCTTGGCCAGCTCATGCTTCACTGTGCGGTCAGCATGGCTGTTCTCCACGGCGTAGCCCTTGGCGGCCAGCACATTGTTCACGGCCTCATGAGCATCGCGAGCCAGGGTCAGGTAATAATCGCCGGTCTCCAGCAGGTAGCACTGATGCACGGCGCTGTCCCAGGAGGCCATGTCGTTCACGTTCACGGTCAGGCTGATGGTCTCGCTCTCGCCGGGCTGGAGCAGACGGGTCTTGCCAAACTCGCCCAGGTTGACGGCGGCCTTTTCAATGCCGTTGGTCCGGTCATAGTCCGTGTACGGAGCCTGGTAATACAGCTCCACCACGTCCTTGCCTGCCACGCTGCCGGTATTGGTCACCTTCACGGACAGGGTGATGTTGCCGTTGGCGTCTGCCTTCGTGGCGGTAAAGTCAGTCCAGTCAAAGCTGGTATAGCTCAAGCCATAGCCGAAGGGATAAGCTACGGTGGCGGCGTAATCATAGCAACCCACGTTGGGCGTGCCCATCACAGCGTCCTCGTAGCGGGTCTCGTAATAGCGATAGCCCACATAGATGCCTTCGCTGTACACATTGTAGGAATAGGTACCGCCTACCGTGGTGGTCACGGCATCGATCACCTTGCCATCCTTGGTGAAGCGGAAATCACCGAAGTTCTGCATGGCAGGCGCGGAGAAATTGTTATAGGCAAAGGTATTCACGGTGCGGCCGGAGGGATTGATATCACCGGCCAGCAGCTTGCCCACCTGCTCCACACCGTCCTCGCCAGTACCGGAGACCCACAGCACAGCGTCCACGCCATAGGCTGCATCAAGGATATCGCTCATGTCCATGGCGTTGGTGGAATGCATGATCACGATGGTCTTTTTGAAGCCCGCTTCGTGCACGGCAGCGAGCAGATCCTTCTCGTTCTGCGTCAGCTGCAGGTAGCCCTCACCGGCATTGCCATTGAAGCGCTCCATATCGCGGGGCAGGTCGCCGCCCTCGCTGCCGCCGCGGGTCAGCACAATGATGGCCGCATCGCTGTAATCAGCATAAGTTTGTTTGACAGCATCAGTATACTCGCTTTGCGGCACCTCGTCAACTGCCCAGGTGCCGGGGATGCCGCCGTTGCCCAGGTTGGCGCCGGTGCCCCACTTGGTGTGCTTGCTCTGCTTGTACAGCTTGCGCAGGGCGCCGTTGATCTCAAAGCCTGCGTTTTGCAGCACTTCCAGGAACACAGTATCCTTGGTGTTGGTCAGCTTTTCCTTGGTCATCCACATCTGTGCAGTCTGACCGAACACGCTGACCTTGCTGCCTTTGGCCAGGGGCAATGCGCTGTTGTCATTCTTCAGCAGCACCATACCCTCGGCAGCGACCTCCAGCGCCAGCTCCTTTTCAGCCTCGCGCAGTTCCTCCAGGGTGGCATACTTTTCGGTTTCAACCACTGCGGGGGCAGCGGTTTCTTCCTTCTTATCCTCGATGATACCAAAGTAGGTGGTCAGCACAATGTCCCAGGACATAGCGTAGTTGGTCGCCCAGGTGTTGAACAGCACAACACCTGCCAGCACGATGCACCATACGGACAGCCATAGCTTGCGGTTGGGCGTTTTTGCTCCCTTTGTCATGGTCGTTTGCTCCCTTCTCTACAAAACATGGGGACTCAGCGCGTTCGGCCAAGCCCCCATGCAGGATGTTGGATGGAATTACTCGGCGACTTCGTTCACAGCGGCTTCGAAGGTAGCCAGGCTCTCATAGACGATCTCGGAGGTACCGGTCATGTCAACCGTGCGATAGTATGCACCGGGAACAATACCGAAGTCATAGCCGAAGGAATAGCCGCCATCAGCTTCCTCATACAGCTCGTACTCATACTCATGAGGAACCAGGGCATCGCCTTCAGCCACAGGAGTGCTGCGCACAATCACCAGATTGATGCAGTTGCCGTCCTCATCTGCCTCCTCGGACCAGAAACCAAACTGCTTGAAAGCATAGCCGCCCAGGGCGTTGAACTGATCCACGACTACAGAACCGTCGTCATACAGATTGATCAGGAACTGATAGCGGAAATTATTCTCCAGCAGCTCCCAGGTACCTGTGAACTGATAGCAGGCAGTCTTGGTGTCCCAGTCGATGCTCATCCAGTCGGTATCGGCGGACCAGTCTTCGGCCATGGCAAAGGTCATGGTCAGCATCATCACCAGGGCAATCAGCAGGGAAACAAACTTCTTCATGATGGGTTCCTCCTTCGTTTTGCCGGTCTGTGCCGGCCGATAAATTCATTTTAGCCAGTCTGTGCAGAAGCCGCAACAGCTATCGCGTATCCTGTCATTTTTTCGCGCAGCCTGTTATTTCTGTCCGAAGATTGACCGAAATAACGACAAATGATATAATAGGACAGGTCAAATACAGAAAGGAAGCGGCATCTATGGCGGCGTTTGTGAGTTCTCTGATAGGTCAATACTCAACGCAATTTCTCATACTGATGGGCTCACAGCTGCAACTGATCATGGCCACGCTGATCGTCTGTATCGGCTTGAAGCCGAGGCAGCATTATCCGCTGCGCATCCTGCTTGGCATTGCTGTGTCCATCCTGCTGGTCCTGGCTGCAGCAGTGATTCGAACGCATACCGCTGCCCTTGGGGCCCGGATGCTGGTGCTGCTGCTGCAATATGCCTCCATGCTACCGTTGATGCTCCTATGTTTTCGGGAAGATTTCTTCTTTCTGCTGCGAAACTGGTGCGCCAGCATTGCCATGGTAGAAATTGGCTCCAGCATCTTCCTGACATTGGTCTTTCTCTGCGGCCACTCCGACGTTGACAGTATGTCGCTGTTTGCTGATTTCAATGAACTGCGTGACTGGAGCCTTTACTTTGGCATTCGTATCCTGATCTATCTGTCGCTCTACTTGCCCATTCGTCACAAAGACAGGGGCAGCGCCGATTCAACTGCTCGACAGAGCATTGCTGCTCTGTCACTATTCTCTCTTGTGGTGCTGTCGCTGCTCATATCCATTACCAGCGCCCACCGTGCGGAAAGCACCGTGCTGTATCTTATTATCCGAGCATTCATCATCATCGTGGCAGCCTTCATCCTCTTGATGCGCGCGGACATCACCTTCCAGAGCCAGTATCGTGCCGAGATCGCCAGCATGGAGCAGATCATGGCTGAGGAACGCAAGCAGTATGACCGCAACCGTGAAAATATCGAGATCATCAATATGCGCTGCCACGACCTGAAGCACCGCTTGGCAGACCTCTCTGGCAAGCTGACCCAGGAGGAAGTGAAGACGCTCCAGGAAGCCATGAATATATATGACAGCACCATCAAAACAGGCAATGAAGTGCTGGACGTCGTGATCTATGAAAACCAGCTGACCTGCAACAAGGAGGGCATCCGCTTCAGCTGCCTGGCCAATGGCAGACTGCTCAGCTTTATGCGTACCCGACATATTTACGCGCTGTTCTCCAACGCCCTGCAAAATGCCATTGAAGCCGTGAGCAAGCTGGACGATCCCGAGAAAAAGAACATCAGCATCACTGTAGAGGAACGTGAGCACCAGGTCGAGATTTCTGTCATCAATTATTTCGCCGGTGACCTGACGCTTGTGGACGGACTGCCCGACACCACCAAGGCCGACAAGAATCATCACGGCTTTGGCATACAGAGCATGCAGTATGTTGCCGGACAATATGGCGGTCAGCTGACCACCCGATGCAGGGGCGAGGTGTTCATGCTTTTGGTCCGTATCCCTATCCCGAATGGAAACTGATCCCGGAACATACGAAAAGCAACGATACCATGGAAACATATGGCATCGCTGCTTTTTCGTTTGTCTATAAAAGGAAATGAGAGCGGTATCGTCGCGCCCGATACCGCTCTCTGAGGAGGAAGGAGATTACGCTTTCTTAGCCTTGACAGTCTTAGCCTTTTTGCCGGCCAGGATCAGCCAGGCGGCGCAGGCCAGGGTCAGCACGCCGAAGCCGACGTCCAGACCGATCAGCGCCTTCTGCCACCAGGTCATGATGGGCACCACGCGGTCGGTGGCCGCAATGCCGTTCATGGCGGAGCTGTTGACCTGCACATACATGATGCGGTGCAGGGCCTGGCGCATGAGGGTGGTGATGTAGGGATCGTTCTGCTTGTTTGCAATGTCGCTGGCCTGGAAGCCATCCCAGATGTCAGCGCCGCCGATCAGACCGGCAGTCTGCAGGGTGAAGTTGGAGTTGGAGGAATAGTCGGTCACGACGATGCCGTCAAAGCCCCACTCATGGCGCAGCACGTTGGTCAGCAAGGCCGTGGAAGCACCGCCCCAGGTGGTACCGATGCGGTTCATGATGGTCATCGCGCCCTTGATGCCGCCTTCGGTCACAGCGGGCTCATAGGCAGCCAGATAGGCCTCGCGGATGGTCTGCTCGTTGGCCCAGGTCATCACGCCAGCGCGGTGGGTCTCCTGGTCGTTCAGAGCGAAATGCTTCATGAAGGCATACACACCGTGGCTCTGGATGGCGTCCACCTCGGGAGCCATCATCGCGCCGGACAGGAAGGCATCCTCGGAGAAGTACTCGTAGTTACGGCCGCAATAGGCGTTGCGGTGAATGTTGGCAGCAGGGCCATACACGCCGTTGGTGCGGCTCTTGAGGCCCTGGATACCGATATTGGAACCGATCTCTGCCATCAGGTCACGGTTCCAGGTGGCAGCCATCACCACCTCGGCAGGATAAGCCATACCGGCTTCCTTGCCGCCAAAGAAGCTGTTGGTGATGCCCTGCGGGCCATTGGTCTCGATGGTAGCAGGCTTCGAAACGGAGTCTGCCGCGCGGGTATTGTGGAAGGCATTGACGATGATGGCCTCCTGCTCGGCAAAGGTCATCTGGTCCAGCAGATCCTCCCACATGGGATCGTCATAGCTCTTGCCCATCATCATGGCCATGGTCAGGCCATTCTGCTTGCCATAGGCCGGCACGGTGTAGGCATTGCCGTTTTCATCCACGGTCTTGGGCTGATAGACGAAATTACTGTCGTCCGCCAGCTTCCTGGTGGCATTGACCACGGTAGCAGTGTAAGGATAGGTGCCGGTCCAGTCGTTGCGGCTCAGGTAGGTCACCTTTTCAGCAGCGCCTTCATATCGGTTGAGGTCGGCGTTGTCGAACTGGTTGACGATGGCGGTGCCGTTGGCAGTCACTGCGTAGGTCTTGGTATCCAGCGCACCCTGGGCATACTTGAAGGTCATGGCAGCATTACCGGCAGCATCCATGCCGTTCTCCATGGTATAGCCCTTGGCAGCCAGGATGTTGTTCACGGCATCATGAGCGTCGGTGCCGACGGTCAGGTAGTAGTCGCCCGCATCCACGATATAGGTGCCTGCGCCGTAGCTGTCATAGCTCTTCATCAGGGCCTTGGGTACGGTAATCTCCACCACCTCGGTCTGGCCGGGCTGCAGGTTGCGGGTCTTGCCGAAGCCGACAAGCTCCACTGCTGCCTTTTCGATGTGGTTCTGCACGTCGTAATCGGTATAGGGCTTCTGCATGTACACCTCTACGGTGTGCTTGCCAGCCACCTTGCCGGTGTTGGTCACAGCTACGGAGGCAACGAAATTGCTGCCATCCTCGCGCACACGGAAATCGCCGTAGTTGAAATCGGTGTAGCTCATGCCGAAGCCGAAGGTGCGGTACACCTGCTCGCCATAGTTGTAATCAGTGAGCGCACCGGCATTGCCCTTGCCCATCACCTGATCCTCATAGCGGGTCTCGAAATACTTGTAGCCGATGTAGATGCCTTCCTGATAGACCACATAGTTGACATTGGTCTGCAGGTCGTCGTTGGTCTCGGTCAGGCCCATCTCCTTGGCGTTGGGATAGGACAGATCGGCGAAGTTGACCACGGAGGGATTGCTGAAATTGCTGTACAGATAGGTATCCACCAGGCGGCCGCTGGGATTGGTGCCGCCCATCAGGATAGAACCGACAGCGTTGTTGCCGTAAGCACCCACACCGCCGATCCACAGGCAGGCATCAATGCCATACTGCTCGTCATTGATGAAATTGCAGTTGACCGCGTTGGAGGAGTCCAGCAGCACGATCAGGCGGCTGAACACGCCCTCGTCCTTCAGAGCCTTCAGGGCGCGCAGGGTGTCCTTCTCGTTGTCGCACAGGGCCAGGTAGTCGCCGTTGGTGCCGGCGTCCAGGCAGCCGGTGGTCGCCAGGTCCAAGCCCTCGCCGCCGGAGCGGGCCAGCACGAAGATGGCCGCGTCGCCATACTGGGTGAAGGTGTCCTTGAGGCCCTTCTCATTCTCCACCACGGACCACGGCACCTCATTGATGCTGTAATCGCCCTTGGCAGCGCAGGAGGACAGCGCGGGCACCGCACGCTTGTAGGAAGCGCCGCTGCCGCTGTTGTAGAAGCTCCACAGGGTACCGTTCACCTCGGCGCCTGCGCTCTCCAGCGCCTTGCGCAGTGTGGGCGCGGTGCTGGTGTTCACGGAGCCGGAGCCCGTGCCGCCATAGATCATGTCCACGCTGGAATGGGAGAACAGGCTGACCTTCGCATGCTCGGGCAGCGGCAGAGCAGCGTTCTCGTTCTTCAGCAGCACAGCGCCTTCCGCCTCGGCGCGGGTGCAGACGTCTTCCTCATAGTGGGCGAACCAGTCGTCGTAGCCGGTCCACTCGTCCGGGAAATAGTCGGTATCCACATTGGTATCCGCACGTTCGATGCGGTAGGTCGGGCATTGCAGGAAGGTGTTGATGGAGGTCTGGAAGTAGTTGGCCACGCCGGTGGCGACCAGGGACAGGACCAGCAGCACGCTGGTCACGATGGTCAGTATGCGCGGCAGCAGATTCTTCTTTTTCATTTGCTCATCACGCTCCCGTTCTTATTCACGGCGTAGGTGTTGCCGGCAATGGTGAATTCCAGCGTGTCGCCGGTGTCGGTCAGCTCCATCTGCTGACCGCTCAATGCGATGGACAGCACACCGTCCACGATGTTCCACTGACCACGGTCGGTGATGTGATAACCCTCCATGCCGAAACCGGCCAGGCTGTAATTGATGGTCACCGTGTGGTTGTCATAGAAGAAGGCAAACATGGTGTCGCTGTTGGTGGCATTGGCCGTGTCGATCTGAACGGGCTCCTTCACCGCAGCAATGACCTGGGCGGGATCGAAGGTGTAGAGGTTGTTGTAGTTATCCTCCAGCGTCACCTTGCCGTCCTCGGCCGGGGTCAGCACATTGGTCTCGGCACCGGCCACACATACGGTGAACGTGCCGTCCTCGCTGACAGCCCACACCTTGTTGGTGTCCACATACACGCCGAAGGTGGAGTACAGAACAGCCACCACGCCGTTGTCCATCATGTGCAGCTTCATGGTCTCGCTGTTGTCGCAGCCCAGCTCCACCATCACTTCGCCGGGCACCGTCACATAGGCAGGCGCTGCTTCCTCGGGCTTCTGCTCAGCGGTCTCCTCTGCAGCAGCATCTTCCCCGCCGCCGATCAGGCTGGTATCCCAGTCAATATGGCCGGAGGGTGCGCCCATGCCGGTGGGGTCTTCCTCAAGGGGTGTCTCAGGGATGGGAGCGGTGTAGCCGGCATAGGTCCAGTAGCCGGTATCCATGTGATACTTAGTGCGTTCGCCAGCGTTGGTGTAGTCATAGAACAGCTCGAACTCGCCGTCATTGTAGAACTCGGCATAGATGGTGCCGGTGGAGTCGATGTAGTTGGAGCCGGCATGATACAACACACGGCCCACGGTGCCGTCATCCTTATCCATGTTGGCCTGCATCTCGTCCATGTACAGGGTGTACTTGCCGCTGCGCTGGGCATAGCCGCCGTAGATCTGGCTGATGACGGTGAACTGGTACACGCCGTTGTCGTATTCCATGGGGATCTTTTCGCCGTCGCGGACCAGCTGGAGGTCGTAAACCACCTCGACCTCAGCCACATCCCACTTGGCCTTCAGGCTGACGTTGCCGCTCACCTTGCGTGCGCCGGGCCAGGGCATGCCGTCGGGCATGTACCAGCCATACAGGGTGTTGCCCTCATAGGCAGGCATATAGGATGCAAAATCGATGGGCGTGCCTTCCGTAACGCTGATGGTCACAGGCTCGGTCTTGCCATCGACAAAGGCGCCGCCATTGGGATCCAGGGTAATCTGGTAAGTTGCTCCGGACGCAGTATTCTGCTGCGTGGAGACCGCAGCCGTGCTGTTGTTCGTGCAGCCCGTCATGGTCACGAGGCACAGCACCGCCAGCATGCCTGCCGCAAGGGCGCGCAGCAGACGAGAACGGTTCTTCATGGCTTATCCTCCCTTTTTTGAACCGCCGTTTCTTCTACGGCAGTTACTTTTTCTGCGTTGTATCATAAAGCAGTTCCATTTGTCCCGCAACAAATATCGCGTAAACTCACAAAAAACAGCGTAAGTTATCAGATGGATGTCTTTTGGAGGATTCACATCCGCTATCCCATATGACGCCGTTCTCTGTCCAACAGAAAATCCGCCCCGGCTCGGGCCAAAGCGGCTTGATAGGGCAAACGGAGAAATCACTATGCCATCCTTAATCCTGGTCGCAGATTGCGGTATAAACCGTTTCCGCAATGATCTTGTTTCCATCCTTGTTGGGATGTACACAGTCCGGGAACAGATCTGCCCGCGATACGAAAGGCTGAAAGAGGTCGATCACGGGGCAACCGGTCGCAGCTGCAACATTCTGGATGCATGTTTTCAGCTCCTGGCTGATCACATTCCGGTCGATTTCATCATCCGCCATGCCTTCCTGCAGCTCAAATACAGGCGGCGGGATCATCACACAAACCTGCGATACACACTCCATACCCTGAAAAAGCTGCACAAGCTCAATGTATTCGTCGGTGTATCTTTCCGCATTCCAGTTGTACTGTTTGGCATCGTTTGTACCCAGCATGATGATGACGATATCGGGCTGCGCGGCGATGGCATTGTTCATCACTTTGCTGTCCCAGTAGGTCATTGGGAAATTGAAGGCTGCGTCCGGACCGTTCAGCATTCCTTCGCGCTGAAGCGTCCGCCCGTTTTCGCCACAGTTTTTGACCACAAAATCGTTTCCAAGCAGTACCTGCAGCATGGCGGGATAGGTGTTCTCTTTTCCTTTCACGCCTGCGCCGAAGGTGATGCTGTCACCCAGGCAGGCAACGGTGATAGGCTGTGTCTGATCTGTTGCTTCGGCAAGGACCAGGCCAGGCATCAAAAGAGCGATCAAAATGAAAATCATCAGGATCTTTTTCATACAGGGTTCTCCTTTTCCTATTATTTCGGAGTCTTTATTCCGCTCCAATCAGTCCGATCTGTTCCATAAAAGTGATGATATTCGGGAAGATACGTTCCACCGTCGTTTCGCCGAATCCGTGGGAAATACGGCTCAACAGGATCAGATTCGCGTGATGGAATTTCTCACAGGCCCGCACGGAGTAGACATGGTTCACCGCCGGATCGTTGGTCCCATGGAACATGAGCACCTGTCCGTCATATCGCGTCACTTCTTCAACGAGATCTATATCCCATACATCTTCATAATACCGCTTACCCACGGTCTGCCAAAATGCCTTGGGCGCGTCCGGAATATCTTCCTTATTGAGATAGGCTTCATGCCCCATATCGCTGATGCACAGCGCAGGATAGAAAAGGATCTCTCCGACGATCTTGTCTGCACGCTCCACAGCAGCCAGACCGGTAACTGCGCCGCCCTGGCTGAAACCGGCCAGCATGAGCTTGTCTACCATGGGATGTGCCGAGATCGTGTCAATAATGTCCAACAGATGCTGTTTTTCTGTCATGACGGACATATCCAGAAAGTCACCATCACTCTGATTCTTCATCGCACCGCCCGGAAAGTCGAACACATAACAGCTGACTCCGCAGTCCAGAAAGCGCGGGATATATAGCTTAGCTTCCTCCCAGGTGCTGCCGAAGCCATGGCTCAGTATAACAGTCGGGCAGGGACCTACTGCGCCCTCCGGGGTATAAAGCCGACCATAAATCTGCTTTCCCTGGCTCTCGATCCAGTATTCATCATACGATTCATCAGCAAATGCCAACGAACCCAAAGAAAGCAACAGACAGGTAATAACAGCTAGAGCGATCCACTTGTTCATGTTCATTCCTCCCGTTAGTTTTAGCAGGAGTATACCATATGTTATGAGAAATGGGATCACTACAGCGTAATCTCAATGCTATCATCCTAAACTACAGTTTTTTATATGATGAACGTGTTTCAAGCATGTCAATGCACAATTTCAACGGACAGTTGCTGAATATATTTTCAGTATTTGCTTTTTATCACAATCAGATAAAGACTGCTCCATAGAATCGCTCTCAATAGAAAAAGCTGCCACTGTAATAGTTCAGTGGCAACTGAATTTTTACTGATAGACAATCTCGTTCCAAATGATCTCCTCAACCTGGTTCTTGATGGCGTTCATCATCTCGACCCAGCGGAGCTGATCTGTCATCTTCATCTGCTCTGTCACACCAGCCTCTTTGGCAATCTGTGGGATCATCGTATCCAGCAGGTGCTGTGCCTGGACATCGGCCTGATGCAGATCCTCATTCAGTTTACCAGAGAGCAGCAGTCTGGTATACAACCCAGGGCGATGCTCCTCCAGATATTGCATTCGCATCATGCCATACTTACCTAGCGAATAACCCAGCTCAACGCCTAGGTCAGGCAGATAGTAGTCACCGCAAAGGGTATAGTTCAGACCATTCTTATCATCATGGATATGCTGGGGCAGCTTTTGATTGTTCAGTTCCATAGTCGTATCCTCCAAAATCATTATGATGATTGAACTGAACTTGACAGCCTCAGCCTGACCAAATACCATTATCAGTACCATTAACCAGGTGGTATGAGATGGGAAATAGAGTGAAATTTTGGCGTTATACGGTACATAATCACAACCAAATAGTACATGAATGGACACCGTGGGAAACAATTGACGCGCTTCTAATCCGCTATGCTCCACGAGCCGAAATCCTTGGAGATGCAAGGGTTTCGGCTTTCTGAGACTATCCCATACTTTGTGTAAACCTCGAAAGTAGTGTATAATAGAAGCACGAGAATGGAGGTTTTCGTATGGCAAGAAGGAAACGCACCCCGGAAGAAAATGCCCGCAGGGAAAAGATTCGTGAGCTGCTGCAGCTGGCGAACATCGGCAGCATGGACGACATCCAGAGACTGTTCAAGGAGACGATTGCCGAATTCATGGAAAACGGCCTCGATGCGGAGCTGGACGACGAACTGGGCTACAGCAGGTACGACTACAAAAACAAGAACACAGACAACAGCCGGAATGGACATAGCAGCAAGACCCTGTGCACCAGCTTCGGCGATGTGGAGGTGTCTGTCCCGCGGGACAGACAGGGGGAGTTTGAGCCGCAGCTCCTGAAGAAGAATCAGACCAGCATCAGTCAGGACATCGAGGAGAAGATCCTGTCCATGTACGCCAAAGGCATGACCACGTCGGATATTGAGACCCATATTCGGGATATCTACGGCGTAGAGGTGTCCGACACGACCGTAAGCCGTATCACGGACAAGATTCTCCCCATCGCAAAAGAATGGCAGCAGCGGCCGCTGGAAAGCATCTACGCGGTAGTTTTCATGGATGCCATCCACTATCATGTCCGCAGCGAAGGTCAAATCGTGAAGAAGGCGGTGTATATCGCCATTGGCATTGATCTGGATGGTAGGAAAGACGTTCTGGGCATGTGGGTCGGTGAAAATGAAAGCACCAAATATTGGGAAACGGTGCTAAACAGCCTGAAAAACCGGGGAATTGAGGACATTTTCATCGCCTGCACGGACAATTTAACCGGCTTTTCCGCTGCCATTGAAGCCGTTTTTCCCAAGACGGAAATTCAGAACTGCATCATCCATCAGCTCCGCAATTCCAGCAAATATGTGTCCTACAAGGACATCAAGGCGCTCATGGCAGACCTGAAGGCGGTCTACGCCGCAGTCGATGAGTCTGCTGCTTTGGACGCTCTGGATGCTTTTGCGGAGAAATGGGACAAGAAATATCCGAAGATTGCTCAGTCCTGGCGGGAGAATTGGCCGAACCTGAGCACCTACTTCAAGTACCCCCAGGAGGTGCGCCGCCTGATCTATACGACCAATGCGAGCGAGGGCTTTAACCGGCAGCTCCGGAAAGTGACCAAGGCCAAATCGGTGTTCCCTACGGATGACAGTCTGCTGAAAATGCTATATCTGGCCATGACGGATATTACGAAGAAATGGACTGGCCGGCGGCAGGACTGGAGCATGATCCATGCGCAGCTGGCGGTGTTCTTCGCCGACCGTATGCCGAACTGACTGGCTGCACGCAGGAATGTCAAGTGCGAGATGAAAGGAGGTTGACGTTTCCGCCCTTGACATCCCCTCGAAACGCTGTTATTTTATAAGCAGCTTGCGCCGCTCCCGTCTTGCATAAATTTTGCTCTATTTGCACTACGTTTTGCAGTTTACACAGAATTCGGGATTGACCTGGCTTTCTTTTTGCCCATAAGTACCATCAAACGTACCAGTGTTGCGTTTTAGACAGCTGTCGGGAGGGGAGAGCAGCCTCGCCTCTTGGCAGCTGTTTTTTAATACTGGCAGATGAGCTGTTCCAGCTGCTCTGCGGCTTGCTGACGCATGTCGGCGTTGCTATGATCGTACACGTCTAACGTGAAAGCGACGGTTGCGTGACCCAATGCTTCGGAAAGCGTCTTGGGGTCAACATGGCTTTGCAGGGAAAGTGTGGCGTAAGTATGACGCACATCATGGAAGCGGACTTCTGGGCGTCCCATCTGTTTCACAATCGCCTTGAAATGGACGTACAGCGTCTTGAAGCGGACAAACATACCGTTCGAGCGGGTGAAAATCATATTGTACTCGTTGTGCCAGCTGCTTCCGGCGCGCAGATGCATCTCGTTCTGCTTGCGCTTGGCTTCGCGAAGAACATTCAGGGCGGTTACAGTCAGGGTGATGGTGCGCTCTTTGCCGTTCTTTAACGGCGTGTACATCATCTTGCCTTTGTCGGGACCGGATGCGATGCGCACGAACTGGCGATAAGTCCGAAGCGTGTGCTTCTCAAAGTGTGTAAACAGCTGATGTATCCCCAAAAGAAGACACGACGGTGCATTAATTGGCGGAATGCAAAGCAAAGCCCCCTCCAACGCATCTCCTCGCAATCGCAGAGAGAACACGCTGAAGGGGGTACTTTCAATGATCTTCATCCGGCACTACCGCAAGCGCCGTCAGCACAAACACCTCCGGTGCGCCAGCCGCTCGAAGCACGCCCGCACATGTTTCGGTCGTCGAACCGGTGGTATACACGTCGTCAATCAGCAGAACTGGGGTCGAAATGCGCGCGGCGGCAGCAAACGCGCCGTGCAGGTTCTTCCGGCGCTGGGCGGCGTTCAGCCCCTGCTGGGTTGCGGTTTCGCGCGTGCGGATCAGCAAGGGCTGATAGGGCAAATTGCGCCGCTGCGCAAAGGCCTCTGCCAGCAGTCGACCGTGGTCAATGCCGCGCGCGTCAAGGTGCTTCTTCGTCATCGGGACGGAGGTGACAACCGTGTCCGGTGGCAGGGCAAAGGGACACGCGGATGCCATGCCGTCCGCCAGTACCTGCGCGCATTCGGCGATGCCGCTGTATTTGAGCATCAGCACCAGCTGCCGCGCAATGCCGTGGTAGCCCCACACAGCGGCGGCGTTCGGCGCAAGCGCATCACTCGGCAGGCGCAAATCATCCAGCACAGCGAGGCAGACCGGACAAATCGCGTTCGGCAGGGACAGCGCGCCGCAGGTCAGGCAGAAAACGTGCTGCGGAAACAGCGCATCATCCACATCGGTCAAAAGGCGGGTGAAAAACGCGCGAAGAGCGGGCAAAAGCGGCATGAAAGCACCTCACTCCTTCCCCAATTCCTCCTGATGCAAATCAATGGTGACGCTCGTGCCCTCCCCAATGCGAGAGGACAGCGACACACGGCAATGGAGCATTTCGGCGGTTTGATGGACGAGATACAGCCCCAATCCGGTGGATTTCTGCCCGCCGCGCCCGTTGTAGCCGGTATATCCCTTCTCGAACACGCGCGGCACATCCTCCGGTGCAATGCCGATGCCCGTGTCCGCCACGATAATCGCTGGGGCGCTGGTCACGCGGATGCTGACGCGGCCGCGGTCGGTGTACTTGACGGCGTTGGACAGCAGCTGGTGGAGAATGAACAGCAGCCATTTGCTGTCCGTCAAGGCGCTTTCGGCGGTCGGCTCGTACTGCAGGCGCAGCTTCTTGCGGATGAGCAGGGGCGAAAAGTCGCGAATCGCCTGCCGAATGAGCGGGTCAAGCGGCACACGCGTCAGCACAAGGTCTTTCGTCGGATTGACCAACCGCGCGTAGCTTAACGCCATCGTGACGTACTGTTCCATTTGGAACAGTTCGGCCAGCATGGCGCGGTTCTCCGGTGTGTCCTCGCTCTGCAATTGCAGGAGCATCACCGACAGCGGCGTTTTGATTTGGTGTGCCCACGCGGTGAAGTAGTCTGTACTGTCCTGCCGATAGGCTGCCAAGTCCGACTGCGCGGCGCGGATGTCGTGCAGCAGCCGCTGCATAATCGCCTGATCATCCGCTTCAGACAGTGTGCGCGGCGATGGCAGTTCATCCAGCAGAAGATGCGGCGCATTCAGCACATGCGCACGCGCCTGATGCGCCCGGCGATAACGCACAAAGCCCCAAATCAGCGCAATCAGCCCCATTACTGCGCACAGCGCCGATGCGTACGCGACCGGTTCGGTCGGCAGATGATACAGCGAGAGCACCAGCGCGAATGTGCCCGCGAACAGCGCCAGCAGCCCCGCCAGTGGCAAATGCTCCCGCAGATAGCGCCGAATCATACGCTGTCCTCCTGATTCACGGCATACCCGCTGCCTACCTTCGTGACGATGAAGCCTGGCAGTCCCGCCGCGCTAAGTTTCTTCCGCAGGCGGTTGACATTGACGGTCAGGGTGTTTTCCTCAACGTACTCGTCCATCTGCCACAGACGGGTCATCAGTGTTTCGCGGCTGACGATGCGCCCGCGCTGCTCCATGAGTGTGCGGAGGATAATCAGTTCATTGCGTGTCAAGGGGATGCTCTGCCCATGGATGGAGAGGGCAGCACTGTCCAAATCCAGCACGGCATCTCCGCAGGCGAGGATATTGCCCGTAGACGGGATGTCATACGCGCGGCGCAGGACGGCATTCACCTTCGCTGCCAGCACAGCTGGGTCAACGGGTTTGGCAATGAAGTCGTCGCCGCCCATGTTCATCGCCATGACGATGTTGAGGTTATCCGACGCGCTGGAAAGGTAGACAATTGGCACGCTGGTGATGCGGCGCAGCTCCTGCGTCCAGTGATGACCGTTGAAGAAGGGGAGCATCAAATCCATCAGTACGATTTGCGGCTTCCACTCGGCGAACTCCTCCGTCACATGGCGGAAATCGCGGACTTTCTGCACCTCGTGTCCCCACGCGGTCAGCACCTGCGTGATGGCATCAGCCAAGGCAGCGTCGTCTTCGACTAATAGGATGCGGTACATGCGAGTCATCTCCCTGATGATGTAGTTTGGTGTTGGTGCGGTCTGTTCCCGTACCCGTCAGTCGCTTTCCTCCGCACTTTCGCCCGCCAGCGCATCGAGAATTGCCTGCAGCCGCTTCTCTCCGATGCCCTTGACATTCCGCAGCTCCTCCGGATACACGAACGCGCCGTGTTCCTCCCGGTATGCCACAATCCGCTCCGACAGCACAGTACCGATGCCCGGCAGGGCGTCCAATGCGGCAGCGTCGCCGGTGTTCAGAATGGAATCCGGCGGAAGTGTCGCTCTTGGCACAGCGGTTGTTTCTGCTGCTGGCACTATCAGCGGATTCGTCGATTCGTCATCCAGCGAGTCAGTGATTTTCGTTTGCAGCTCTGCTCCGATGCCCTGGACGTTCCGCAAATCTTCCGGGTACACGAATGCGCCGTGTTCCTCCCGGTATGTGATAATCCGCTCCGACAGCACAGTACCGATACCCGGCAGGGCGTCCAATGCGGCAGCGTCGCCGGTGTTCAGAATAGAATCTGCCGGAAGTGTCGGCACAGGGGCAAGCGAGAATTCGTCGCCTTTTGACGGATAGCACTTCGGAGCGGAATGGACACGGACAGGGGCGGATGCATTCCATAAGAAGCAACCGAGGCTTATGAGAAGGGCTGCCGTATACAGCAGCAGAAGCAGCTTTCGCACGCCCTGCCGCCATTCGCGCACAGCATCCCCCTCCGTCCAGCTTGTCGTCAGGGACATTGTAGCATACTTGGAACGGATGGACAAGGGTGCGCGGCAGAAAAAAATAGGCGCAGCATGGGAAGGAAGATTCCATGCTGCGCTGGGCTGGCTGCTGCTTTCAAATGCAGTTTTCTTTAGGGACAGGGGATTTCGCCTGCGGGTGTGCCCTGCGGTTATATCCCCAATGAAAACCCGCCTTGTATAAGGTAGAACAGCGCCACGCCGTCTATTGCGACGGCATCGTGCATTGCGTCGTAGCGGGTCAGCGCGACGGTGTGCACTGTGCCGTCAACATCTGTGAATGTCCACACGGTGTGGGGGGCGTCGGCAGCAGTCCAGCCGTCGGGGAGACGACCGGACATCGTGACCATCATCAGCTGATTGTAGGCAGCGGAAAAGGCAGTGTAATCCGAAGGTTCACCGTTTTTCGTCAGCGCAATATCGTAGACCTGATTCCCCTCGCCGTCCGTGACAAGTTCGTTGTTCTCGGCAACCTGTTCGGTGCGTGTGATGACCCATGTGTCCACGCCGTCCGCCGTTTCACGCGAAAGGGACGCAAGATTTCCCAGCGCCGTCAGCACCGGGTAGCGCGTAATGGTCTCCTGCCAGTCTGCGTTCATGACGCCGCGCAGCAGCAGTGTGCTGCAGCGGTAAATGCCGCCGTCGTAGAGCACATAATCCACCAAATCGCTCTCTTGCTCGCCGATGACGAGGGTGATCGTGGCTTCCGGGTAATCGGTCGTAGCGTATGAGCCAGTCGTACCGACTGCGCCGATTGTGCCGGCGGCTTGGTGCAGGCGGATGACGAGGCGGGGCGTGTCCAGCCCGTAGCGGGCGATGCTCTCCGCCGTCGCGTCGGCAATGTACTCGCCCAGGCGGATGTTTGCTGCCGACTTGCGAAGGGTGTTCATGGCAGTGCCGTCCGCCGGGTAGGACACCGGGGTGGTCAGCATCCAGCGGTCTTGCGCGTCCGCGTTCGTGATCGCGCCGTTCAAGCGCCATTGCTGGGTGATTTCGCCCTCCGCGTTCAGCAGCGTGATTTCATCCAGGCGGTCGGCGTGAATCGTCAGCTGCTCGATGCTGTGGAGCGAACCGCGCGTGACGTAGCATTCCTCCGCCAGACCGCGGCTGACGGACAACAGGCGGGTATCGCCGTCCAGCTGCGCGTACTGCCAGCTGTTTTCGTACTGCGGGGCGCTGCCGATGCGCAGGGTGTGGCTGCTGCCGTCCGCAAAATCCACGGTGACGACGCTCTCTGGGTCATCCAGCCCGAACGCTGCCCACTCTTCGTCCGTGCCGTTCCAATCGTCGCTGAGCACCTCTGCGGTCACGTTCTTAAGCCCGGACAGGAGCGTGGCGGCAATGTCCGCATCCACCGTGAAGGAATTTTCGCCCTCCAGCACCAGCGCGCCGGATTCCGTCTGTACTGCCGACCATGCGTCCTGATTGCGCACGGCAATGCGGATGCGGGTGATATCCGCCGATTCCACCGCCCAGAGGGTGATTTCCTCGTCCTCATGCGCGGATGCTTCTGGCGTGGGGGCGGGCGTGCGGGCGAAAATCAGCAGACACGCCGCCGCCGCGACCAGCACCACGGCGAAAATCAGCAGGAGGAGGCGGCTGTGCCTGCGCGCGGCATGTTTCTTTTTCGGGACATTTTGCATGGCTTACAGATTCCTCCGTGGAAGCAGGATGATGACCGCCGCCAGCAGCACCAGAATCGGCAGCCCGACCAGTACGACGCTGCCCAATGATAGCGCATTGACGGACAGCCCCGGACGCAGCGCCGTTTTGACCATGATGCTGGTGTCAATGCTGTCATCCCCGGTCAGGAAAGACACAGCGCGCACCAGAAATTCCTCGCCGTCGGTCATGGTGAAGAGCTGTTCCTCGGTCAGCAGGGCGGAACTGCCGATGATGAATGCGCGGCTGACGTCGCCCGTGTCAGTGAAGCGCTTGGCTTGCAGCGCGAGCGCGAACGGGCCGGTCTTGTCACTGTCGGATTGAGTGATGCTCAGGCGCGACGCGGTTGTATCAACCAGATAACTCTTGGCGGATGTTGTCAGCACCGCGTCCACCAGCAGGGAATTGTCCGATTCCGGCGAAGGGTCGAAGCCGCGGCTGGCAACCATGAGCATCGCCGTCCGCCCGTTCAGCATCATCTCCAGTGTCACGTCCGTTGCCTGCATTTCTGGCAGCAGCGCCAGACGGTTGTTGTTGTAGAACGTGTCGGTTTCATCCGGCGACGCCATCACCAGTCCGCTTTCCGGCAGGAAGCCGTAGGAACGCAGCAGGGACAGGACGTTCGGCATATTCTCAATCGGGTCGGTATAATCGCAGCTGAACAGCACTGCGCCGCCGCCCTGCACATACGCGCGGATGATGTCCATTTCCGCGTCGGTGTAGTCCTTGACGGGCGAAAGGATGCACAGCACGTCGCCGGATGCGAATGTCATGTCGCTGAGCTTCTCGAACGCGACGTCGTAGTGGTTGTTCGTCAGCAGGGTGGTAAAGGCGGACAGGGAGTCTTCGCCCAGTTCGCCGTGCCCCGTCGCGATGTGCAGCGTCGGCACGGTGTCGCGCGTGACGTAGGCGATGGCGGAGGTAATCTGCTGCTCATACGCCAAGCCGGAGACGTTGTAGCTGCCCGAATCGGTATCGACAGAGAGCGTTACAAAATCCGTTGCGGTCAGCACACGGTAGCGGTCGGTTTCCTCGCAGTAGACGATGAGGTTCTGCGCGGAGACGTTGGTGGTGCTGCTGGAAAAGCGGGTCAGCAGCAGGGGATTCAGGCTCGGCGGGGTTTGCTCCCACGTCACCATATCCGACGCGGCGCTGTAACGGTTGAGCAGCTCCAGCAGGGGCTGATCCTCCTCGCCGCGCTCGAACAGGGCGTAGATTTTCACCGGGCGCTTCAAGTCGTGCAGAATCTGCTTCGTCGTCTCGCTCTGCGTTGTGACGGCGTTGAAGGAAAAGTCGCCGCGCCAGCCGTAGCGCGTTTCGAGGTTCGTTGTCGCCAGATTGATGAGAATCAGCGCGGCAATGACCAGCGCGACAATGGCGGTGGACATGGCGCCGTAGCGCAGGCGCGGGCTGATGGTGAACTTCCTGTGCGCGGATTGCTTTTTGTTTCGCATTCTTCGTCACTCTCCCCGATAGCGCCGGGCATCCAGCGTATGAATTGTCAGCAGGAGGAACGCCGCAGCGAAGGTGATATCGTAGACGACGCTCGCCGCGCTGAGCTGCCCCATCAGGAACGGTTCAGCCCGCTGATAAAGGCTGAAGAAGGACAGCACGCTGGAGAAGAAACTGCTGTTGACGGCGTTTTCCAGCAAGTCCAGCATCCAGAGGACGAAGTTCGCGCCGAACGCAAAAACCGCCGCCGTCACCTGATTTTTTGCGCAGCCGGAGATGAACAAGTCCAGCGCGAGGAATGCGCCGCCCTGCAAGATGAAGCCGAGGTACGCCACCGCCATTTCCGCCGGGTACACACGCCCATAGACCGCCACGACTGCAACGAAGCCGAGCGTCAGCACGACGGTTGCCGCCATGACGGTATACGCCGCGGCATACTTGCCCAGCACCATGCCGGACAGGGAAACCGGGCTGGTGAGCAGCAGCTGATCCGTGCGGCGCTGACGCTCTTCCGCCAGCAGCCGCATCGTCAGTACCGGCGAGAGCAGCATCCACAGGTAGCTCATCTGCCCCACGAACGTCGGCAAGTCCGACGACCGCGCCTGCATAATCTGCAAATAGAACATCACCGAGGACAGGAGCAGGAACACGCCCATGAACACATAGCCCGTCGGCGTGAGAAAATACGCCTGCAATTCTCGTTTCCAGATGGCACGCATTGTAACAAACAACCTTTCCGGGGGACAAGGGGCGTTGCCCCTTTGAACCCCAGCAGGGACGCTGTCCCTGCACCCTGCAAGGGAGTTCCTCCCTTGACCCTTTCACGCGATTCAATTGGTGACATATCCATACTTCTTCCGCGTGTTACTCCAAGAAAAAAACAACTTCCGATAAAATTCAAGTAACATGGGAGAGACCGCGCCGAAGGTTTCCAAAGGGCGATCGCAGACTTCGTCTGTTTTCATTGCCCTTTGGTCGCCTCCGCAGAGGCGAAATCCCTGCGCATCGGGAAAAACTTCTGTGATAGAAGCACCCTTCTGCAATAAGAACAAAGAAGATTATGAAGGAACTTTCGTGCCTTCATCCGTCGCGCGGAGGAACACCGTTTCCAGCGAATCGTGTTCCTCCACCAGCATCCGAATCGGAGCGTCCAGCCCGCAGAGCAGGCGGAATAGCTGCGTCTGCGCATCCGGCACGGCGGAGGCGTCGCATTCCAGCAATACCTCGCTGATCTCAATCGTCCGCGTTGGCAGCGCCTTCACCCGCCGCATGCACGGCAGTGACCGCAAAGCCGGAATCAGCTGCTTTTCCCGCATGGCAATGCTTGCCCGAAGCCGCAGCGTTTCGCCCGTTTCGGCTAATTCCTGCATGTCTGCTTCGTATTCCAAATGCCCGCGGTTCAGGATGAGTACCCGCTGGCAGAGCTGCTGAATCTCCGACAGGAGGTGCGAGGAAAAAATGACCGTGTGCGTTTTGCCGAGGTCGGCAATCAGCGCGCGAATCTCCACCACCTGACGCGGGTCAAGCCCGACGGTCGGTTCATCCAGCACCAGCACCTTCGGATTGCCGCACAGCGACTGCGCTACACCGACACGCTGGCGGTAGCCCTTCGACAAGTGCCCAATCAGGCGGTGCGCCACTTCGGACAGTCCGCAGGTGCGGATAATGTCCTCCACATGCGCCGCAATCGCCGATTTCTGTACTTCCTTTAGCTCGCACACGAACCGCAGGTAAGCCCAAACGGTCATTTCGTCATACAGCGGTGGCTTTTCCGGCAGATAGCCAATCAGCCGCTTGCACCCGCGCGCGTTTTGGAGGAGATCCATGCCATCCACCAGCACCTGCCCCGACGTCGGCGGCAGATAGCCCGTGAGGATATTGAGCGTGGTGCTCTTGCCCGCGCCGTTTTGCCCGAGCAGACCGACAATCTGCCCTTCCGGGGCGCGGAAAGAGACATCGTGCAGGGCTTCAACCGCACCGTAGCGCTTCGTGACATGCCTGAGTTCAATCATGGCGCATACCTCCCTTGGAATAGCATAAGCATTATAGCAGAATCCACATGAAAAAGCATGAACGAACTGTAAAGGATATTACAATTTTCGGATTCGTCTGCGCCATCTGCTTGCGCCTTTTCCCCGTCGGCGTCCGCTCATTCCGTTTAGTGTAGCGCTGCTACGCTGCACTTCATTCGCGTTAGCAAACGTGAAAAATTCGCGGCGCATCTTGGCGCATTCTCATCCGAAAATTGTAATAGAACGCATAAACAAAAACCCCGCTTGCAGGGAAAATCCCATGCAAGCGGGGCAAACAGTCCCTATGAAATTACACCCGGTCGGCGATTTCCTTAGAAATCTTTGCGATGAATTCATCCAGCGTGCAGGTAACCGTCTGGTCGGTCGCACGGTCGCGGACGGAGACGGTGTTGTTCTCCACTTCCTGACCGCCGAGAATCAGCATGTACGGCACGCGGTCTACCTGACGCGCTTCGCGAATCTTGTAGCCAATCTTCTCGTTGCGGTCGTCCAGCTCGCAGCGAATCTTCTTCGCGCGCAGGGCAGCGTACACCGTCTTGGCATAATCCATCGACTTGTCGGACACGGGCAGCACCTTCACCTGAACCGGCGCCATCCACGTCGGGAACTTGCCTGCGAAGTGCTCGGTCAGGATGCCGATGAAGCGTTCGATAGAGCCGTAGCAGACGCGGTGAATCATAATCGGGCGCTTGCGGCTGCCGTCCACATCCACATACTCCAGGTTGAAGTTCAGCGGCATCTGGAAGTCCAGCTGAATCGTGCCGCACTGCCAGGTACGGCCGAGGCAGTCGCGCAGGTGGAAGTCAATCTTCGGGCCGTAGAACGCACCGTCGCCCTCGTTGACGATGTAGGGCATACCGAGCTTTTCCAGCGCGGTTTTGAGGCCGTTGGTCGCATCCTCCCAATCCTCGTCCGAACCCATCGAGTCCGCCGGACGGGTGGACAGTTCGACGAAATAATCGAAGCCGAACTTGGAGTACACCTGATTGATGAGGTGCACGACGCCGGCGATTTCGTCCGGAATCTGTTCGCGGGTCATGAAGATATGGGCGTCATCCTGCGTGAAGCAGCGGACACGGAACAGGCCGTGCAGCGCGCCCTTCAGCTCGTGGCGGTGCACCAGACCGAGTTCACCCACGCGCAGGGGCAGGTCGCGGTAGGAATGGGGCTGGCTGCGGTAGACCATCACGCCGCCGGGGCAGTTCATGGGCTTGATGCAGTAGTCCTCGTCGTCAATCTTGGTGGAGTACATGTTGTCCTTGTAGTGATCCCAGTGACCGGACGTCTCCCACAGGTGACGGCTCATAATCATGGGCGTGGACACTTCCACATAATCCGCCGCGTAGTGAATATCGCGCCAGTAGTCAATCAGCGCGTTCTTCAGCTGCATTCCCTTGGGCAGGAAGAACGGGAAGCCGGGGCCTTCGTCGCAGAGCATGAACAGACCCATTTCCTTGCCGATTTTGCGGTGGTCGCGCTTTTCGGCTTCTTCCATCATCTTCAGGTACTCATTGAGTTCCTCCTGATTGCGGAAGGCGATACCGCCGATGCGGGTGAGCATCTTGTTGTTCTTGTCGTTCTTCCAGTACGCGCCGGATAGGGCGGTCAGCTTGAATGCCTTGAGCGCCTTGGTGTAGCACAGGTGCGGGCCGACGCACATGTCGATGTAGTCGCCCTGCTGGTAGAAGGTCAGCGTCGCGTCTTCGGGCAGGTCGCCGATGTGTTCGACCTTGTAAATTTCGCCGCGCTCCTGCATGAGCTTGATGGCATCCTCGCGGCCAAGCGCGAAGGGCTTAATCGGCAGGTTCTGCTTGACGATGGCCTGCATTTCCTTCTCGATGGTCTTGAGGTCCTCGTCGGAGAGCTTCACGTCGCCCAGATCGACGTCGTAGTGGAAGCCCTTTTCAGTTGCCGGGCCATAGGCGAAATGCGCCTGCGGATACAGGTGCTTGACTGCCTGCGCGAGGATGTGTGCCGCCGTGTGGCGGATGACATGCAGCTCGTCGTCAGCGGGGCATTCGTCCACATGACCGTCATTGTAGATGATTTTCATGCTTTTTCCCTCCAGATTGATTGATTGGGACGAAAAAACGCTCGTCCCTCGCGTTGTTTCGAGGGACGAGCGGAAAAATCTGCCCGTGGTTCCACCCTGATTGGTTCTCTTTGCCGCGCTATCGTGCGGCGCACGGTACGATCGGGAGGTGGTCTTCCCCTGCCGCCGAATCAGCGCTTTTCACCAAACCGCGCCTCTCTGGACATCCTTCGGCAGGATACTCTTCTCCGTCATCTCGGACGAGTTCAGTATAGCCCAATTTATTGTCTTTGTCAAGGTGGAGAAAAAGACTTTTTCACTTGCAAAGCGCAGAGACGAAATCTCCTGCATCAACACGCGGACATAGCATGAAAATGCGCTCAATTCAATCGCGCGGAAGGGTCAAGGGAGGAACTCCCTTGCGGAGTCCAGAGGCAGAGCCTCTGGTGGGGTCAAGGGGCAAAGCCCCCTTGGGTCATTCTTTCGCCCGCGGCTGGAAAATCAGCGCCATCAGCACCCCGAAGAAGACCGCGGCGCTGATGCCCGCAGCCGTGTTCGTCAGACCGCCTGTGAATGCCCCTAAGATGCCGATTTCCTGCACTGCGCGCTTCACCCCTGTCACCAGCGCGTGACCGAAGCCGGTCAGGGGAACGCTCGCGCCTGCCCCGGCGAACTGCGCAAGGGGCGCGTACACCCCGATGGCGCTCAAAAATACCCCCGCGACAATGTAGCCCACCAGAATCCGCGCCGGGGTCAGCTTCGTTTTCAGCAGCAGAATTTCGCCAATCATGCACAGCGCGCCGCCCACCAGAAACGCCTTGATCAGATTCCACACAATCGTCATGCTTCGTCCGCCTCCAGTACAATCAAGTGGGCAATGCCCGGAATCGCACCGCCTTGCTGGCTGAATGTCGGGGATAACAGTGCCCCGGTTGCCATGAACGCCACGCGGTGAATCGCCTTCTCACGGAAGAGACGCATGATGTACCCGCACAGCACGCTCGCGGAACATCCGCAGCCCGAACCGCCCGCGTGGACATCCTGCTCAGGCGAAAAAATCAGCATTCCGCAGTCCACATAGCGCGCCGCGTCCAGGGGAACGCCCGCATCCATCATCAGCGTCAGCAGCAGGTCATGCCCGATTTTCCCCAAGTCGCCGGAGATGATGAGGTCGTAGTCCGCCACCGTTCGCCCGGTGTCCATGAGGTGCCGCCGGAGCGTGTCTGCCGCGGCGGGCGCCATGGCAGCACCCATGTTGTTCATGTCCTTAATCGCCAAATCGACAATGCGCCCCAAGGTGACGTGTGTCGCGCGGCAAATCGGGCGGCGCGCCGATGTGTCCAGCAGCGCAGCGCCCGCGCCCGTGACCGTCCACTGCGACGTGGGCGGCCGCTGATTGCCGTATTCCAGCGGGAAACGGTACTGCCGTTCTGCCGAACAGAAGTGGCTGCTGGCACAGCACAGCGCGCGCCGCGCATACCCGCCGTCGCAGAGCATTGCGCCGATGCACAGCGTTTCCGCCATCGTCGAACACGCGCCGTAGATGCCCAGAAACGGCGTTTGCAGCTTCTGCGCGGCGGTGGAGGCGGCCATAATCTGGTTGAGCAGGTCGCCGCCGAGCGTCACGTCCACACTTTCCGGCGTTGCGCCCGCTTTCTTCAGGCAGGTGTCCGCCGCCGTGTAGTGGAAGCGGCTTTCGGCTTTTTCCCACGTCTCTTCGCTGAACAGATCATCCTCAATCACCGCGTCAAATTCGCTGTGCAGCGGGCCTTCCCCCTCCTTTTTGCCAACGATGGCGGCGGTTTGGGCAATGCCGGGGCGGTTCGGGAGCAGAATCGTTCCCGTGCCGATGCGTTTCAGGCGTTCAGCCATGTGAATCCTCCTTTACCACGGGAATAATGCGTACACGATGCCGACCAACACCGACGCGCTTGTGCCCCACACCAGCACCGGCCCGGCGATGGTGAACAGCTTCGCGCCCAACCCCAGCACCATGCCTTCACGCCGGAACTCCATGGCGGGGGATACCATGGCGTTCGCAAAGCCGCTGATGGGCACGAACGCCCCCGCGCCCGCGTACTGTCCGATTTTGTCGAACACGCCCAGCCCGGTCAGCAGCGCCGTCAGGAACACGAGCACCATGCTGGCGAACGTCGATGCGGTGGATGGAGTCATGTCCAGCCACGCCAGTCCCGCCTCAATGCAGCATTGCCCGATGACGCAGATAACCCCACCGACCCAGAACGCGCGAATCAGCCCCTGCCCCATTTTCGATTTGGGCGACAGGCTGTCCACCAGCCGAGCGTAGCGGTCAAGCTGCCGCTGGCGGGCAGGGGAGGGCTGCTTGCCCTTCTCAAACATGGCTTTTGTCCTCCTTGTACGGACGATGGACACTCTTGTCCGGCGCAGGGCGGAAGCGGACTTCGCGCTCCGCCGGACGCGGGGTTTTCAGAAGGATGAACTGCTGGGAAGAATAGCGCTGCATAAAATGACTTCCTTTCTATTGATGATGACTGCTGATTCCTGCGCCCGCAGGCGCGAAAAATTGCAACGATGCAAACCAAGAAACATGGTGGTGCGCTGCGAAGGGGTCAAGGGGGCGACCGCAAAGCCCCCTTGTCGCCTCCGCAGAGGCGAAACCCCTGCAACAACGAAAAATATCTACTTTTTTGAACAGCCAGAGTTGATTTTTCTATCAAACTGGTCGTTGGCATAGTTCCAGAAGGCAATGAAAACGGACGAAGTCCGCGATCGCCCTCTGGACTCCTTCGGCGGTCGCCTCCCATGTTGCTTGAACTATATTGGAAGGCTCTTTAGTTACTGGCAGGGACGCTTCGCTGCCTGCGCCTTTGTTGGCGGCTTCCTTGAAATTGAACGCCTGAGGAACTGTTGGGGCGTTGCCCCAAACCCCACAAGGGACGCTGTCCCTTGACCCTGCAAGGGGCATTGCCCCTTGACCCTTTTTTGCTTCCCGGCTTGAGCGCGCTTCACAGCGTAATCGCTATCGAGGCAATTATCGCCCCAAGTGTCTTTGCCAAGAGAATCGTCACCCGTACCGCCCCCGACACATCCCCCAATCGAAACCTTCTCATCAGTACCGGCGCAACCTCCAAAATCTCCCCCAGCGCTGACGCGACCATCCCCACAAACATCCCGCCGACAACCATCGCCACCACCCCGAACACCCCCGGCAGACCCAGCGTCCACCGCAGCGCATTATGCAGCGCCGCCAGCATCAATCCGCTAAACAGTGCCAGCCCCATCATCCGTGGCGACGCGGCGTGCAGCAGGTGCTGAATCCGCGCGGGTAAGTGCAGCACGCACCATACGCTGCTGACCGCGACCGACATCGCCGCGCCGCTCATCAACCCGATGAGGATGGCAAGCACGCTATTCAATCGGCTTCCCCTCTGCTTTCTCCATGTCCTCCTGATATTCGGTCAGCTTGACCTCCAAGGGCGTTGTTTGATTCGGGAAAGGAATCGCGTAGAACACGCATACGCCCAGCGCAACGCCGACGCAGTAGGGGATGGTGATGAGACGCACGTCGTCCGGCGGTGCGCCGGTGATGGCGGCGTAAACATCCGCCTGCGCCTGCGGCATGTTCACGTCGGCGTGAAACCACGTCAGCCCCAAAGCGCTGCCGAGCAGCAGAATCAGCAGCGCCGCCGCCGTCCGCACAGGGCGCAGAAAATCCTTGCCGCGCGCCTTGATGCGGTGGACGTAACAGACCTCCGCACCGATGAGGGAAATGTCCTCCTGTGGAAAAACTTTTTTGAGCGCCTTGGCAACGGCGATGGCATCCAGCGTGTAGACGCCGGGGGCGGTTGGGCAGAAGAGGGAGCAATGGCCGGCTTTTTCGCTGCCCAGCACTTTGGCAGCATCCGCGACATGGAGGGTTTCGCCCTGCGCGAGCTTCACGCGGGCGCGCAGCTGCACATAAATCATGCGGATTTCTCCTCCTTCTTATGCGGAATATCCGAACAGCGCGCGCCAGAAGCCGTTCCACGTCCAGTCCCATTCGAGGGTGTCGGGCGTATCGGCGGCATCCGCCGGGATGCGCGCGAAATACGCCGTCCAGCCGAAGAGCGAACGAAGCAGGGCGTCCTCCGTCAGCGCGGGGACGGAAAACAGCAGCACCCAGCAGAGCAGCAGGGCAGGAAGTGTTCGTTTCATAATGGGTTCACCTCCGCTGATGATACTGTCAATATCCCCGAAAGCGTCAGAAAGTATACGGGAATGTAAATCTTTTGGATGTTCGCTTTACGGAAAGGCGAAAGTGTGATAAGATAAACCATACGGACAGTGCTGCGCCGCTGTCTCTTGATGATTTTGACGGAACTTCCGCGCAGAATGGAGGAACAGGAAACACATATGGAAAAATGGATGAAGGGCCGCTATATGGCCAACCAGAAGCGATTGAGCGTCGGGACGGGTGTTCCTGCGCCGCGCGGACGGGGCATTGTGATGCTGATTCTGCTGGTGCTGGTTGTGGCGCTGGCGGCTGTCAGTGTGACGACCGTTGCGAAGCTTTCCAGCGTCAACAGCCGCAATATCGCCATGATGCAGGAACAGTGCCGGGACGCGGTGGCGCTGTCGACAACGCTTAGCCGGACAGCCAGCTCGTCCTCGGCAGCCACAGTGGGCAAAATCCGCGCCGATGTGCACGCGATTGACGTTATCAACCAAATGAAGATGCTGCAGGACGGCACGAACCACGCCTACGTCAGCACGGAACTGATTTCAAGGATTTACACCATCCTCGATGCCTATTCCAACCAGCTTATCACCGGTATGAGCACGATGGAGGAGCAAACGAACCTTTCTGCGGCACTGCAGGAACTTTCGGCGGCACTGTCAGGACTATAAAACGCGAAAGGCACTGCACGCGCGGCAGTGCCTTTTGTGCAGCGAAAAATTCTGAAAATTCCCGAAAAAAAGCGCGAAATGCGCCGTCTAATTGAATGACGAACCCATGAAGAACGGAAAGGAAGCGAATTACCATGCGCGCCCGACGCCTGCTTATCCTCTTGATGATGCTCCTGCTGCTCCCGCAGGCACAGGCGGAGCGGCTGACCCTCTACACCCGTCCGGGTCAGGTGGATGAAGCCACGCCATTCCAGCTGCGCCCGACGGAGCTGTCCATTTGCAGCGTGACCCGCGCCATGGGCGGCGTGGTGGTGCTGGCAAATGATGATAATTATGACAGCTTGTCGCTGTACTTCTGGCAGGACGGCATGACGGAAATGCGCAAGCTCGGCGGCGGATTTTACTGGGTGATGAGCAGCGATACGATGGAGACGGCGCAGGAATCCTGCGAATACGCCATGAGCCGTGTGCCGAATTACCGGATGCCCGATTTGACCCACGCCATCAGCGAACTGACCTCCGACGGCGAAACGCTCTATGCCCTCAACCGCATAAATGGGCTGATTTTCAAAATTTCGGAGACGAAGGACGGTTTGCAGACAGAAGACGTCTGCACAATGGCGAATCTGTCCTGCCTGAACATCAGCTATCGGGACTTGGAGACAGACAAAGTATACACCTATCCGGCGTCGCTGACGCGGATGCATGTCTGCGGTTCGGTGCTGGCAATCAGCGTGATGCAGGAAAACGCCATCAAGGTTGTGCTGGTGGACTTGACAGACGGCGCCATTCGCGAAATTGCGGATGAATCGCTGGAAGCTATGTACGAGTGGGCAGATGGCGAATTGCTGCTGTGGCGGCTGGAGGGGTCGCCCAACGAAATCAGCCGCAGCAGCGGAACATATACGCTGTCGCGTTATAGCGTGGCGACGGGGGAGGAAACCCTGCTCAGCACGGGTGTGCCGTATAAAAAACGCAGCGAATGCGGCGCGTATGACCCGTACAGCGGCAGCTACTACGACGTGAGGACACGCCAAATTGTGCGGACGACGGATTTCGTGCAGGAAGACCCTGTGGTAACCTTCCCAGCAGCGAACGTGAATATTGCGGTCACAAAAGACAGCATCGTCGGTGTGAACCTGAGCAGCGTTTACGTCCGCTCGAAGGAAAACGGCGATATGACTGTGCTGCGCATCCAAAGCAGCAACGGCGCAAGCAACACCGCCTTGCAGCACTTCGCGGAGGAAAATCCGGAGGTGATTCTGGCGCAGGAGACGCTGACGAAGAGCGTTATGAATGCGGCGAGCTTGGCGGCGCGCATGAGTGCCTCTGCCGATGCGCCGGACATCCTGCGCCTGGGGCTGACGCCGGATACGCCTGAGGCGGACGGCAGCTGGCCGCTGGACGTGCTGATGGACAAGGGCTGGTGCATGGACTTGTCAGTCTACCCGGAGGTATCGGACTATGTGTCCCGGCTGAACGGGATTTACCGCGACGCGGTGACGCGCGACGGCAAAATCTACGCTCTGCCCATCTACGCATGGAGTTACGGCTACTTCATCAGCCGGAACGTGATGGAAAAGCTCGGCTTGCAGGAAAGCGACATTCCAACGAATCTCATTGACCTTTGTGCGTTCATCACGAAATGGAACGACAACCTCACGGGCGCGTATGCCGCCTACACGCCGCTGGAGGAGACGGAATCATACCGCGAGCGAGTCTTTGACCTGATGGTGCGCGACTGGATTGGCTACTGTCAGGCGGAGAACATTCCCCTGCGCTTTGACCATCCCGTTTTCCGGGAGATGATGGCGGCGCTGGATGCCATGCGCACGGACAAAATTGAGCAGGCGAATCAGCAGGTCAACGAAGAAATCAGCGACTACCGCGAATGCCTGATCTGGACGGATGCGCAGGCGGTTGGGAATTTCGCAAACTACGCGGATGCTTTCGGCAGCCGGATTTTCCTGCCGATGGCGCTGACGCCGGATGTGACCACGCATTACGGCATCGGCTACATGACTGTGCTGGTGGTGAATCCGCGGACGACGAATGCGGAGTTAGTCGGCAAGCTGCTTGCGCAGGTCATCGCTGACCAGGAAGCAACGGCAAAGTGCGTGCTGCTGGCGGATTACGACGAGCCGATAGAGGATTCCTACTACTTGATAATGGTGAACGACTACGAGAAAACGCTGACGGAGCTGCGCAGGCAGCAGGAAAATGCACCTGTTTGGAAGAAGCAGGGGATTCAGGAGCGCATCAACGAGGAAGAGGCGAGTTTGCAGCGATACACCGTGCGGGAGAGGTGGACGATTGCGCCCAAGACGATTGAACTCTATCAGCAGACGATTCTGCCGATGAGCTACCTGCGCCGTCCGGGGATTTTGGCGGATTCGGATGCGTTCAGTGCGCTGGTGTCGCAGGTGCATCAGGGGGGAATTTCGCTGGAGGAGTTTGTGGAGAAAGCGGATAAGCTGATAGAAGGATTGGAGCAATAAAGCTTTTTCTCCCTGCATAAACACGCGGAAGAAGTAGGAAAGAGCAGTCAACTCAATCGCGCGAAAGGGTCAAGGGGCAATGCCACTTGAAGAAAATTTGTAAAAGAGGAAACGAAAAGGGATTTTCAAACGTCTAATATGTGTGGGCTAAACGGAAAAGCGCTGCCGGATGGTTCGCACAGATGGAAATAATGATATGCCCCCTGCAAAGGGTGGAACGTGAAGGAGGTTTCAAGGAGCATGAAGTTCAGAAAAATGGCGAGTGTGCTGCTGGCGGCAAGCCTGCTGATTGGCTGCGCGGCGGCGGAGAATCGGACGATTTTCAAGAAGCTGAGCGAAGAGGAAAGCATGGCGAATGAAGCGCTGCCGGTGGAGGAACGTGCGGAAAGCTTTTCCCCGGCGGGGCTGCTTTCGCTGAAGGACCGCGCGGCGATTCTCGTGCAAGATGACACCTCGCGCCTGTATTCGCTCTACACTTGGCAGCCCGGTCAGCAGGAAATGGCGCTTGTTGCGTCGAATATGTACCGAGCGGGAGGCTATGCGCAGCTGAAAGACCTGCAAGAACGGCTGGAAAACCTGAAAGAGGACGCTCTCGCGGGCACGGAACTGCCGGACGCGGCGCATTGCTTCTCCATGCTCGTCACGGATGGCGAAAAGGTGTACGGCATCAACCACTTGACCGGCGGCATCTTCACCATCAGCGGCGAAAACGGCAAGGCCGTGTACACCGATGTTGCAACGGTGCAGGACACGAAAATCTTCATCCAAGAGGAGGAAGATTACAGCTATGCCCTTCTTCCGGACATGGTGGCGGCATCGGGCAATACCGTGCTGATGCTGATGAACACATGGGACGACAAGGGCCGAGTGATAAACCTTTACGCACTTAGCTTGACGGATGGCAGCGTCCGCAAGGCGAATGTGGAGAACGTGCGCAACGTCTGCGCCTACAAGGACGGCAAATTTCTCGTGATTGCCTCGCAGAAGAAGGAAGACTGGGACGAAAACGGCAACCGCATCCCGCAGATGGCAATGGTCTATGACCCGGCGACGGATACGACGACGATGCTGTCCAGCAGCATTGGCGTGAGAGATGATTTCTCTTATCAGCAGCTGGTGTACAGCGAAGCGCTGGATGCAGTGCTGTACTGTGACAGCACGCAGATCATGGGCACGACGAATTTCCAGAAGGCGACGCTGTATGCGTACCTCCCGATGGAGGGCTATCACGTTGCAATCGTGGGTGATACGATTGTTTCGGCGGATTACAGCTCCGGCATCTTCGCGCGCACGCTGACGGAAAACTATCAGCCGAGCCACGTCATTCACCTGTCCGGCACGAGCGTCTGGGGCGGCATTCGCTATTATGCGATGGACTACCCGGAAGTGGCGGTTGTCTCGGATTCGGACATTGACAGCGCCAGCGCGGAAGAGGTCGCGCGCGCATTCGCTTCAGGCGACGATGCGCCGGATATTGTGAGTGCGTATGTCAATTCGTACACGTCGCGCGACGCGGCGGGCGGATTGGCGATTGAGCGGCTGAACCAGAAGGGATACTGCAAGGACTTGTCCGTGTACCCGGCGGTGAAGGCGTATGTTGAGAGCCTGAATCCCGTTTTCCGCGATTTCGTGACCGATGCAAACGGCAAGATTTTCGCCCTGCCCATCAGCGTCGGCGGCGCGTACGCGTTCACCATCAACCCGAAGGTGTTTGAGGAAATGGGACTGACGATGGACGACATTCCGACGAACTTCATCGACCTGTGCGCTTTTGTGACGCGCTGGAACGACGAGTTTGTGGAGGATTATCCGAACTTTGCGCCGCTGGACTCGACCGAAAAGTACAAAGACCGCATGTTCCGCTTGGCACTGCGCGAGTGGAAGGGATACTGTCAGGCGACGAATCAGGACTTGCACTTCGACGACCCGATTTTCCGCGAGATGGTGGCGGCGATTGATGCCATGCGCTGCGACCGCATTGAGGAAAGCAACAAGAAAACGAGTGACGAAGAAAGCGACTACAAGCAGCCGCTGATTTTCACCGGCAGTTGGATGCTGAATTCCTACTACGACGGCGACGTGACCTTCGGCAAGGACAAGACGCCCAAGCTCATTCAGATGACGCTGACGAAGGACACGGCCTTCTACCTCGGTCAAGGCATTGAGATAGAATTGATGTTCGTCAATCCGCGCACGACGGACAGCGACGAAATCGGCACGATGCTGGAATACGTCATCAAGAACATCCGCGACGAACAGAAGGTGGAGCTGGTGGCAGGCTGCACGACGCCGATTGAAAATCCGTGGTACGAGGAACAGCGGAAGCAGAACGAAGCAGACCTCGTGATGTATCAGAAGGCGTACGACGAAGCGTCGGCGGAAGAAAAGAACGCTTACAAGGAACAGCTGGACGAATTTAAGCGGTACATGGAACAAAGCGCGGAAAGCGATCGTTATACGGTATCGCCGGCGTACATTCAGCGGTATCAGGATGTGATTCTGCCGGCGCTGTACATCGGCAAACCGACGGTTTTGGACAGCACGGACAACACATCGGGGCTGAAAACGCTGGTGCAGCGGTACATTGATGGGCAGATTACGCTTGACCAGTTCATTCGCGAGGCGGATGGGAAGCTGCGGATGATTCAGCTGGAAAATCAGTGAAGCGCAGGGGATTCGCGCCTGCGGGCGCGAGGAGGGGGCTTTCCGATCGCCCCCTCCACCCCTTCGGCACCGCCACTTTTGGGGTTTCCTGTGGCTTGACTTATCCGTTTCTTGGATAAACACGCGGAACCTGTATGCAAGTGCGCGCAGCTCAATCGCGCGAAAGGGTCAAGGGAGAAACTCCCTTGTGGGGTCAAGGGGCAAAGCCCCTTGGGTTCCCCTTTATTTCACACCGTATGGGCAGGCGGAAAAGACCGCCTGCCTGTGCGTGGTTCAGGAGGAAACATGTTTCGGAAGAAAAAGGTCGTGTGGCTGCTGCTGCTGCCGGGGCTGGCGGGACTGATGCTGTTTTATGTCGTCCCGTTTTTCGGGGGCATTTATTCGTCGCTGATGGACGGGTCGTTCGAGAACCAGTTCGTCGGGCTGGCGAATTACGAGCGGACGCTGCAGAACAGCATGTTCCAGCTGGGACTGAAGAACACATGGGAATTGTCACTGCTGTGCGCGCCGGTGATTTGGCTGCTGGCGTTCCTGCTGGCGGCAATGCTCAAAACGCTCAAAGACCGCTCAACGGCATTCCGAAACATTCTGCTGCTGCCATACCTGATGCCGTCCTCTGCCATGCTGCTGATTTGGACGCTGATGTTCGACTACGGCGGCGTCATCAACCGCATGGTGACGGCGCTGGGGATGGAGCGCGTGCTGTGGCTGGAGGGTGACGCACTCCGCGTGCCGATTGTGCTGCTGTATATCTGGAAGAACGTCGGGTTCTCGGTTGTGCTGTTCGCGTCGGCGCTGTCGGCGGTGCATCCCTCGCTGTATGAATACGCCGCACTGGAAGGCGCGGGCTGGTGGACACAGTCGTTCCGCATCACCCTCCCGCAAATTATGCCGACGGCGTTCCTCGTGTTCGTGCTGGCGTGGGTGAATGCGTTCAAAATCTTCAAGGAAGTCTACTTTATCGGCGGCGCGTACCCGTCCAACGCGATTTATACCTTGCAGCATTTTATGAACAACAAGTTCGCCCGCCTGGAATATCAGGATGTGACGACGGCGGCGTACATCTTCGCCGTGGGCGTGATGGTGCTGTTCGCGCTAATGTACCTGAGCAAAGCGGTTCGCTCGCCCAATAACTGAGGACAGGAGGCAGTATGATGGCGCGCAAGAAAAAAATCCACCATCGCCACAACCGCCTGTCCTTCGGCGGAAAGCTGGCGTTTGTGCTGCTGACCATCCTGTCGGCAGTCATCCTTATCCCGATTGTATTTACGTTCTTGTATTCGTTCTTTCCCCAGTCGGAAATTACGGCGTACCTGAAAGGGCGCGGCAGCTACGACACGACGAAGTGGCTGGACGTGCTGTATTCACCCGCGATGTTCTCGCTCCGGCAGTACTACAAGATTTTCATTGAAGAACCGTCGTATTTGAAGCTGTTCTGCAACAGCATGATGTACACCGGCGCGATTCTGGTCGGGCAGGCGCTCATTGTGCCGCTGACGGCGTATTGCCTGAGCCGCTTCCAGTTCCACGGGCGCGATTTGCTCTTCTTCTGCATTCTGGTTTTGATGATCCTGCCGTTTCAGGTCACGATGGCGCCAAGCGTCACGGTCCTGCGATGGCTGGGCATCATGGAGACACCGTGGGCGGTCATCCTGCCGATGTGCTTTTCGCCCTTCTACATCTTCCTCCTGCGCCAGTTCATGGTAGGCATTCCGAATGAACTGCTGGAGGCGGGCATGGTGGACGGCGTAGGCCCGGTACGCGGGTTTGTGCATGTGATTCTGCCGGTGTGCAAGCCGATTTTGGGTGCGGCGGCGGCGCTGTCGTTCGCGGACTGCTGGAACATGGTCGAACAGCCGCTGATTTATTTGGCGAACCACACCAACTTGCAGCCGCTGTCGGTTATGTTCAACCAGATCAGCACCGACCGGGCGGATGTCGCCTTTGCGGGCAGCGCGCTGTACATTCTGCCGACGCTGCTGATTTATCTGTATTTCCAAGAGGACATCGTCGCGGGCATTCAGCTTAGCGAACTCAAGTGACGGAGGAAAAGGAACGTATGAAGCTTAAACGATTTGCCCTGCGCGGGCTGATTGTGCTGTTCGTGGCGGTGGCGCTGTGCATGTTCTTCGCGCGGACGGTGCAGACCATCACGACGCCAAAGGTACAGCTCGTGCAAAGCACCTCCGGGCGCTTCGAGGACAAAATGACCTTCCGCGCGCAGGTGTATTTCGCGGAGACGGAAGAGTTCACCGTCGAGGAAGCCAAGGACATGAACATCACCGTGGATAAGCTCTATGTTCGCGCGGGCAACTACGTCAAGAAGGGCGACATCATCTTCACGGCGAAAACGCCCTCCTACGAGGAAGAAATCAAGAAGGTTCGCGAAGATTACGACGCGAAGAACAAGGAGCTGCTGGAGCTGGACGTGCAGAACCGCAAACTGAGCAAGGAAAGCTACCAGAACACCATGTACCAGCAGCTGCTTGACGCGCAGGATACGCTCAGCGAAGCGACGTATGAGGCGCGCTATGCCGCGGCGAAGGAATCCGTTGTGCTGACGGGGGATGTTTCAACGTGGCAGAGCCAGCTTGCATTGTCCGGTGAGGTGTCAGACGACCTCAAAGCCGCCGTCAACAAAGCGCGGACGGCACAGGCTGCCTACGAAGAAGCGCGCGCAGCGTACTTCGCGGTGCTGGACAACAAGAAGCTGAAGGTATCAGACGATGTGTTCCAGTACATTACCAAGCGCAACGGGCTGATGGAGGAAATCGAGGATTTGAACCAGAAGATGGTGACGCTGACGGTGCTGGAAACGAGCCTGAAGGCAGTTGTTGCGCCGCGCGACGGCTACATCATCGAACTGAAAGTGGCGGAAGGCGACACCTACGACGGCACGAAGGTTGCGTATGTGATGAACAAAGAGGACTGCGTGCCGGTGCTGCGCGCGCCGCTTGACAGCAATTCCACGCGCACGATTGCCGACGGGACACGCGCCGAAATCAGCAGCGACAACTACGGCAGCGAGCGCACCAACGTGGAAAAGACCACCATCGCTTCAGATGGCACGAAGTACCTGCAAATGCCGATGCCGGAAACGTACCTGAGCAGCGATTCCACCGCGATTCGCCGCTTCATGCAGGACGGTGGCGTGGACGTGAAAATCACCTACCGAGCAAAGAGCGCCACAACCCTGCTTGCGCCCAGCTGCGTCCGCTCTGACGGCGAATCGAACTATGTGTACGTCGTCGAGTATTCCGGCGGCGGCTTCCTCTCCGAGAACACGATGAAGGTCAAAAAGACCAGCGTGACCGTCATCGAGCGCAGCGACAGCACGGTCTCCATTCAGGAGGATTTGAGCTATCGCTCCATCGCCGACCGTGAAGACCGCGCGCTGGAGGACGGCGCGACGGTCATGGAGTATGTGCAGTGAAGAAGCTGGGGAAATGGTGGCAATGGGCGCTGCTGGCCGCCTTTGCCGCCGCGCTGGTGTTTGGGGCGGTTCAGGCAAAGCAGGTAGGCGACCATCTGCAATACCTTGTGCCCGCGCCCGCCCAGCAGACGGAGGACAATTCTGGCGAGGACGGGGACACAAAAGCAGCCCCGAATCAGCCGATTGCCGATCAGGTGAAGGCGCTGGAAAACGCAGCCGGTGAATGGGATACGACGACGATGCTGCGCTGGACAATCGGCGGTGTGATTGAAAAAACGTCGATATCCGGCGGAGACATCTCGTCGGATACGCGCGTGGAGCTGGTCGGCAAATATGGCTTTCAGGTGCGGCCAAAGCTCCTGCGCTACGGACGGCTGCCGTACGAAGAGGAACTGAAGAGCGGGCGGAAAGTCGCTGTGCTGGACGAGGACTTGGCGCTGAAGCTGTTCCGCGTCGCCGATCCGCTGGGGCGCAAGGTGTTCATCGGCGGTGAAAGTTACGAGGTCATCGGCATCGCGCGGCATTCCAAGCACGTCGGGGAATATCAGGCGTATACGGCGTATATTCCGCTGAACAGTGTGATTGAAACGTCCACAACCGTCGATGCCCTTTTGGTGGAGGCAATCCCGAAGCCGGGGACGGGCGCAAGCGTATCCTTCAAGTCCGCTGTGACGGGCTGGCAGAGCGGCGGCAGCATGTTCGACCTCGGCAAAGAGGGCATGAGCGCGACGCTCTGGCTGCGCGTGCTGCTGTTCCTTATCGGCATGACGGTGCTGCTGCGGTTCATTGCGTTCCTGAATGGGCGCGTGAAGCACTACGGCAAGCGCTATCGGCAGCGGCTGCAAGAAAAGTATGCCATCAGCCTGATGCCGGAGCTGACAGGCGCGGTGCTGCTGTTCATCCTCGGCTACGGGGTATCGGCGATTTTCGCGGCGCTGCTGATGAACTACATCATTCAGCCGGTATACACCTTCCCGGAGTGGATTCCGACGGTGCTGGTGGAGTGGAAGGATATTGCAAAGGCATTCTGGAACGTATGGCAAGACACGGCGGTGATGCAGGAACTGCGCACGCCGGAAATCCTGCGGCTTCGCTGGCTGGCGCTGCTGGTGCAGGGCTGCTCGGCGGGCGCGGGGGTACTGCTGGGTGTCCTTTACGGGCGGATGCGCTCGTCCCGTCAGCTGGTGGCAGACAGTGTGAATGCGCTGTATCATCAGGGTGCGACAGTCTCCGTCATCCACACGCGCAAGGTGATTGACATGACCGATTTGGGCTACGTCATCACGCTGGATGGCGAAATTATCCCGCGCCGCGCCAAAACCGTGCCGATGGTGCGCATCATCAACGCGGAAGCGATTCTGCGGCAGATGCCCGCCGGCAAGCGCGACGGCGCGTTCGTTCTGGAAGTGGTGGATGAGCAGATCCCCGCGAACAACGCGCGCTGGCTCATCACCTGTCAGGACGGCGAAAAGACGATTGTCGAAGCGAACCGCGACTGGGACATTCAGCTGCCCATTGCCGTGCTGACCCGAATCGTTTACGGTACGCAGACCTTCGCGGACTTCCTTGAATGCAACGCGGGTTACGACATGCGGATGCGTTCGCCCGCCATGGACGGCATGTTCGGCCACCACCTGACGATTGACGGGGGAGAAAAGTAATACTATTTCCAGATTCACCTGCGCCATCTGCTTGCGCCTTTTCCCTTCTGGCGTCCGCTCATTCCACTTAGCGTAGCGCTGCTACGCTGCGTTTCATTCACGTTAGCCAGAATGAAAAATTCGCGGCGCATCTTGGCGCATTCTTATCTGGAAATAGTATAACCGATACGGCAAGAGCCGCTGCACAAAGGGACGTGCAGCGGCTCAATTTTGGGTGCGCCGCCGGGCGCACCCAAGAAAAAACGGGCAGGTCAGTCCATGCCGACCCGCCCGGTTGATTCCTATTATCGTGATTACTCGCCCAGCGCGTATTCCGCCGCTTCTTCGCCCGCAATGCGGCCGAAGACCACGAAGTCCGCCACAGCGTTGCCGCCCAGACGGTTCGCGCCATGCACGCCGCCGGTCACTTCGCCCGCCGCGTACAGACCCGCAATCGCCGTGCCGTCGGCCTTGAGGACTTCGGTGTCCGTGTTAATCACCAGACCGCCCATCGTGTGATGGACGCCCGCCGTCACCTTGATGGCATAGTACGGCGCGGTGTTCAGGGGCTGCGCGAAGGAAGTACGGCCGAAATCCGGGTCGTTCTTCGCTTCGACGTAGGTGTTCCAAGTGTTCATCGTTTCCGCGAAGGTCGCCGCGTCCACACCCAGCGCTTCCGCCAGTTCTTCATAAGTGTTGCCCTGGAAGACAAAGCCGCGCTTGACATAGCCCGCGATGACCGAGGACTTGTCCAGCATCGCCTGATCGACCACCAGATAGCTGTAAGAGCCGGGCTGCGCGATTTCCGCCGCGCTCACCACGTCGCGCGTGCCAACTTCGTCGATGAAGCGCTTGCCATCGGCGTTGATCAGCACAGCGCCGTCGCCGCGCAGACCTTCGGTAATCAGCGCCGCGGTGTCAAACTGCACGGTCGGGTGAATCTGAATCTGATCCATGTCCACCGTCGCCGCGCCCAGCGCCTGCGCCATTTCGATGCCTTGACCCTGTGCGCCCGCCGCGTTCGTGGTCATGAAGCCCTTGAGTGCGGGCACGAGCTCCGCCACCATGTCCAGATTCGCGCCGAAGCCGCCCGTCGCCAGAATAACCGCCTTCGCGTTCACGGTCACTTCGTTGCCCGTCGCGCCGACTGCCTTCACGCCGACTGCCTTGCCGTTTTTATCGGTCAGGATGGTCGTCGCGGTGGTTTCCAGCTGAATGGAAATCTTGTCGTTTTCTTCGCAAGCCTTTTCCAGCAGCGGAATCATGTAGGAGCCAACCGCGATGGTCTTGCCTTCCGCATTGACCGGGCGATGGATACGCTTGACGGACGCGCCGCCGAAGCTGCCCACGCTGGTCAGATTAATACCGTATTTCTTCAGCCATTCAACGCCGTCCGCCGATTCGTCCGCCAGTTCTTCGACCAGTTCGGGATTGTTGATGCCCTTGCCGCCGATCATGGTGTCCAGTTCCATCAGCTCGTCGCTGTCGAAATAGCCGACCGGGTTCGCCTGATAGTCCGCCCACTGCTTTTCGACTTCTTCCGCCAACTTGGTGATGGTCACGTTATCCGCATAGGTCGTGCGCGCGGTCTTCAGCGTCTTTTCCACGCCAGCGGATTCGCCGAATTCGTTTTCATCCTGCGCGGGAGTATCCGCCGCGTTCATGCCGCCCGTCGCGCGGACAGAGTTGCCGCCGACAGCCGCCTGACTTTCCAGAATGATGACGTCCGCGCCCTTTTCCGCCGCCGTCAGCGCCGCGGTCATGCCAGCGCCGCCCGCGCCGATAATCACGATATCCGTGTCATAGGTGGCGTCGTCCGCCTTTGCCGCTTCGGTCGCCACATAGGTAGACCACTTTACCGTGTCCAGACCCGCCGCCGTGACGGCATCCAGCACAGCCATCTTGATTGCTTCGGACGTCATCGTCGCGCCGGAAACGCCGTCCACGTTCGCAGACTGCGCCGCCATGATGCGGCCCGGCATCGCCTCCACAGCAGCATCCGCAATGCCCGCCGTGTCGCCGTTCTTCGTCACTTGAATGTCCGTTACCACACCGTTTTCATCCACGGTCACGCTGACTTCGATGGCGCCCTTGCCGCCGATTTCGCTGTCACCCACGCCCGTGTACGTTCCCGCTTCCGCCATTGCGAAGCTGCACATCGTCAGCAGCATTGCAAGGCAGAGCAGCGCGGAAGTCAACTTAGAAAGCATCGTTTTCATGCGCGTACCTCCTTGTTTTGCCATTTCCTTGAATGGCACAATTATGATACCACATTCCGCACCGCAGTTCAAGGGTTCTTGTCAATTTTTTAACACGGAAATTGAAAGTTTTCGTGATTTTCGCGCTGAACAAAAAGAGACTGCGGAGCAAGAGCGCGCCGCAGTCGATGCTGTTTATTCCAAGAAGTTGACGTATTCCGTTTGGATGAACAGATAATTGCCCTGATAGCAGACGATTGTCCAATCGCCCGCCGGATTCTGCTGAATCACCTGCACTTCGTCTCTGTAATGGACTTGCGCGACAGGTGTCGCATTCGCATCCGGCGCGATATACAGCGGCGCGCCTTCCTCCGGCGCATTGCAGACGGCGGAACTCAGCAAATCTGAAAATTGCAGCGGCACATCCGCAAACTGAAATTCATCGACCCCAAAGTTCGCCTTGCCGTACATATATACATGATACGTTGATGTGTATCCGCCCGAATAATAGCTGTAAAGTTCAAATCCACGGTCATTTATAAACTCGATTGAGACAGAAGGCGATTCCCAGACGCCACCGTCAAGATAATACAAGTCATCGAACATGGATTCAAATTCGGTGTACAAAGTCAGCGAAAGTACATAGACCTTTCCCTCCGCATCCAGATAGTCGAAATACACCGTGTATTTCGTATCCGACGACGACACATTCTCGTCCATCGAGAAGTTGCGGATGGTCAGCTCCGGGCGGGTGAGCGCCTTGTCATTGCAGACGTCCACTTTCCATTTGCCCTTGACCTTTTTGAGGATAATCAGCTGCATCGCGTCGTCTTTCCGCGCCACCACGGGGTACAGCTTGACGTTTTTCAGGAACGAATTGGAAGACATTTTCGTGTCCTCTTCCCGTGGATTCGGCTGATAGAGCGTCCATCCCTTGCCGATTTCCTTCTCCACGACCTGAATCAGCGTTTTGTTCGTCAGCTTGGTCATCCAGTCTGATGATTCAGCCGCTGCGCTGGCGGACAGCGCGCACGAAAGGCTGGTCAGCAGCAGTGCCGCCGCCAGTAGAAACGTCAAAATCCGCTTCATTTGCTTTCTCTCCTTACCCCCACGGCACATACTCATATTCCATGTACGCCACTTCGCCCGCGTCGTTCAGCGCAATCCGCACCGTGATGAACCAGAAGTCGAATGCCGCGTCCTCCTGCGAAACATTATACGCAAAGACGATTTCGCCGCTTTCGGGCGCTGTGCCATCCAGATACGCGCTGATGTACCACGCCCGCAAGTCGATCACGGGAATCATCCGCATGTCCGCATCTGTCATGCTGCTCAGCATCATAGCGGAAAAATCCGCCGCCAGCGGGAACGTCACCGTCTGTCCGTTATTTGCATACTCGCCCGTTTCGCAGTCGTCGTCTGTCACAACCCGCTCAAAGCGCCCCGTCACCGCCGTGACGCAGTGGTTCTCGTCCTCCTGCCACTTGACGATTTCAAACAGGTCGTAGGTGTTCCCAGACGCATCGGTGCAGGTGTAGAACGTTGGCTGCGCGGACACCGGCAGAGGAATCTCCTGATAGACTGTCTCTGCGCTTCCAGCTATCCCCATCATCAGCATGATTGTCATCAGCGTCGTCAAAATCCGCTTCATGATAATTGCCTCCTTTGTCTGCGGCTTTCGCCCTGCTATTGCTATTGTATCATCTTCCATGGAAAAAAGGAAGCGGCGAATTGGAACAGTTTTCCTTGACTAATCAATATTTCAGGCATATAATAATCGCTCATGACATACAGGAAACTGGGGGATGAGCGGCATGTCGATTTGGGAGATTCTGCTCCTTGGTGTCGGATTGAGCATGGATGCGTTCGCGGTGTCCATCTGCAAGGGCTTGAGCGTGAAGAAAGTCAAATGGCAGCATCTGCTGTGCGTGGGCGCGTATTTCGGCATTTTTCAGGCGCTGATGCCGACGCTGGGGTACTTCCTCGGCACGACGTTCTCCAATCTGATTGACCAGTTCGACCATTGGGTGGCGTTCATCCTGCTGGCGATTATCGGCGTGAACATGGTGCGCGAGGCGCTGAGCAAGGACGAGGATGAAACCAATGACGATTTCGGCTTCAAGACGATGCTGCTGCTGGCGATTGCCACGAGTATTGACGCGCTGGCGGTCGGCGTCACCTTCGCGCTGGAAGGCACGGATATCGCCCTCGCAGCCTGCCTGATTGGTCTGACGACGTTCACGCTCTCGCCCATCGGTCTGCTGGTCGGTCACCGCTTCGGGCTGCGCTACAAGAGCAAGGCGGAGCTGGTCGGCGGTCTGGTGCTGATTGGCATCGGCTTGAAGATTCTGCTCGAAGGGCTGGGGCTGTTTGGGTAAAATGTTGCTGGGGAAGCACGTGAAATGCTTCCCCGGCTCTTTTCTTTATCCGATTGTTCCCTCTCCCGTCGCGTCATCCACCCACACGACCGTCTGGTATTTATGCTGCACATAAACCACCGCTGACCAACGCGCCGTCTCCGGGTCATACAGGCAGGAGTATGATGCTTCCTGTTCCCCTGCATTGAAGCCGCTCGCAAGCAGTGTGCGCACTGCAATCGCCTGCACATCATCCGCGGAAAGGTTCGTCAGGTTCGCGGACTGCACAAAGCCGCGCATCGGCTGGGCATTCGCCGCGTTCCATTCCACATACGTCCATGTCCCCATCGTCGCTAAGCGGGTCACTTCCGTATTCGCAGGAATCGTCGAGATCGCCGCGGCGGAGAACAGCGGGTCATCCGTCAAGTTGCTTGAAACCTTCGTCCACACCTTCGCTTGACTAAACTGCACATCGCTGACATTCGCGTTCTTCGGCAGTGCGCTTTCCTGAATCCAGCCGATGCGCATGTGATCGCTGGTAATATCGTACTGAAGCATAATCCAGCCATTTTCCCTGCCGAACACCTGAATCCAGTCGTTTGTGGATACCGCCGCCTTGCCATTGCCGCCGCGGAAGTAGTTTTCGCCGGGTCCAGAATAGACGGCGTATTTCTTGTTTGACGTGAACTTGATGTTCTGCGGCTGCGGCAGGCTGTATTCGCCCGTTGCCTGCGGAATATCCGGCGGCAGTGACAGCTGCGCCCGCGCCTTTTCCGGTGTCATCGGGATGTTGTCCAGCGAAAACTCCGCGAACGATGTCGGCGGCGTTACGCCCTCCACCGTGGTTCTGGTCGATTTGCTTCCACCGTTTGCGTAAACAATCTTCAAATATTCGATTTTGTTCTCATAGAGGGAAAGTTCCATAAAAACGTTATCCTTATCCCAGTTAATTCGCGTCACATACCAACCATCCTTTTTCTTTTCTATTTCAAGGCTCAATTCACTTTTTCTATCATCATCAATATAACTTACATAATAAATGCCGTATTCTTCAGACGTAATCAGCGGAATCCGCTCTCCCTGCTTCACAATCTCGCTGGATTTCGCTTTCAGTACCCACTTGCCAGCGCTATTTTTTTCAAAAAGGCAAAGGACATTCTTATTTTCGCTGTGCATTAAGACAAATGCTGCTGCATGACCATACTGGTCATACCAACAGCAAGCATCACTGTAATAATCCGCAAGGCTGCTGCCGCAATTCACACGTCCTACTTTATAAGACGACCATTCCGTTCCTGATAGTATTTGCAGAATATCATTCGGCAGCAGCGATGCATCCTCTCCTCCGTCTGCATTGGCAATAGAACTAAGCAGCAGAACGAACAGCATCATCAAAAGCACAAATTTCCTTTTCATTTTCTTTCCCCATAACTTATATAATGATGCTTTCAATGCTGCAACAGGGAAGCCAGCGGTTGCAGCATTGAAAGCCTTTTGTTTTAGCGATTCAAATTGTCGCCATTACTTAGTGCTTAATGACTCCACGCATAGGGATAAATCAACGCTTCTTTCGTTGCTTGTCCTGCAATTCCATCCACCGTCAAGCCGAATCGCGGCACACATGCCGTTTGGAACGCCTTCACTGCATTTTCAGTGTTTGCTCCATATTTTCCATCAACTGTTCCAGAAGAGAAGCCGAGATAATTCAAACGTGTTTGCAAATTTCTAACCGCCTGTGTCGCCGTGTTTGAACGTTTCAGAGTCGTTTTCCCAAAGTCCGCTTGTGCAGTCGTTTTGTCTGTTTCATCCTCGTAGTCCGGGTCGATATAATCATACTGAATGCTCTCATCCGGAATATGAATGTATGTGCAGATGCTGTTGTTAGCCGTCTTATCAGCATCACGTTCATCCTTTGTATGCCCGCACACAACAAGCTTTCCATAAGTTGCATAATCTTCACTCAATATAACAATGTGCGAAGGATTGCGAGAAATGTCTCCCGCATCTCCTGACGCAACACTGAAAACAATGTCCCCCTTTTCAAGTTTTCTGGCGTTGCATAGCATTCAAACAGCAAGCGTGGCGAGCCAAAAGACTGCCTAATGTAGGCAAGAAAGCTATCAACCCCTTTCCAAGACGCGCTACTACCACTCTTCGCACCATACCATAAGAAACCTTGCTGCTTAATCGGCATTCCACCTGCATGTAGGCACTGCGACACAAAATTCATGCAATCGCCTCTGCCTGCTGCGCCCGTCGAGCTTTTATAATTCGCGTACTGCGGATTATAGCTCAGGGCATATTGCCGCGCGTAAGCAACAGCAGCATCACGGTCGTACAGTTCCAAGCAACTCATAAGGGGTACCTCCTTCTATTTTTCTGAAGATTCTCCACACCATCCACTTATGATATGGACATCTTCACCTATATAAACGATTCACTTCCCACATTTCTTCCAGTCAATCAAAATTTTTTCGTTTTTCGTCGCGAAAAAGGCACTTTTCTGCCGCAATTCACGAAAAATTTTCCCCTTAGTCAAACATTCCCGGTGGAAAATACGTCTAAAGTGTTGTACAATGAAAGCACCTGTTATTGTGCGCGGAAGGGAGGCGGTCGGCGTGTGGAAACGGCTGATGAGCGTGCTGCTCGTCGTGTTGTTGTGCTGCCCGATTTTCGCCGTCCGCGCGGAAGAAATCACGGTGGATGGGCGCGTCAACCGCGCACTGCTCGTGGGCTGCGACCGCTTCCTCACCCAGACCGACACCACCCCCTCCTCCCGCAATAATGTGCTGCGCATGGCGGACGCCCTCTCCGGCGGCACGCTTAACATGCAGACCCTCGTCACCCGCGAAGACGGGCTGCCTTCCTCCGCCGCGCTTGCCGCCCTCATTCGCGAAACATTCGCCGATGCGGACGCGGACGACGTCAGCTACTTCTACATCAGCACCCACGGGCTGTGGAACACCGCCGTGAACGGGCTGATGACGCTCATGCTCTCCGACGGCGAATCCGAGGAGGACATTACGGCGTATGAGCTGCGCCGCGTGTTCGACACGATTCCCGGCAAAAAGGTGCTGCTGCTGGACGCGTGCCACTCCGGCGCAATGATTGGCAAGGGCGTGGAGAAGTCGTTCGAGAACCTGTTTGCGGGCGATAATTACTATGTCGTCTGCTCTTCCGGCGGCGAGGAAGAAAGCTGGTACTGGTCGGGTGAAGTCGGCGGCGAGCGGCTGGCGGGCGCGGGGTACTTCTCCGGCGCGCTGGCGGATGCGCTCTCCCGCACGGGCAGCTTCGGCGCGGATGAGAATCGCGACGGCGTCATCACCCTGACCGAACTTCGCCGCCGCCTGCTGCAAAGCCACGGCGCATCCACCGTCCGCACCTATCCGGAGGACAGCGATTTTGCCCTCTTCTCCTACGACCTGTCTGCCGTCAGCAGCCGCCGGCGCGAGACAAGCATCGAGGGCATCACCTTCAGCGGCGATACGCTCTCCGCTGATGCGCCCGTAATTGATTTTTCCTTCAACGTCGTCCGCACGGCGCAGGTTGCCTATCAGCTGGTCTATCGCCGCCAGGGCATCTGGGATTTCGACCAATCCACGCTGATTTACGACAACAACGGCGATTTTGGCAGCTACGCCATTGCCGGACGAACCCTATCCCCTGGCTTGAAGGAGCGCTCCATCACCCTGAACACTGCCGATGCGCAGTCCTCCGGCTATGTTCTCTTGCAGATTCTGGTGATTGAAAAGGGTCTGCCGAGCGTCGTCTGGTCGAAAGTCCTCTGCGTTCCGCCAACGACGAGCGACCCGGAACTGCGTGTGCATGTGCAGGACGCATTCTGCCCCGAAAGCGGCGAAGAATTGACCTTTGTGGTGTATCATGGCGTTCCATGCGAACTAACGGTGACGATTGAGGATGAAGCCGGCCAGACGGTGCGGCGATTGTCGTCACGGCAGGCATCACGCCCGGAGCAGCTGAGTGCACCGGGGTCGACGTTCTGCTGGAATGGGACGGATTCGCAGGGAAAGCTGGTGAATGCGGGTCTGTATCGAGTGCGCGTGAAGGCGTATGTTGGGACAGAACGGTATGAGGTGGAGAGCGGATGGATTTCACTCACGGAAATGGTTGGATAAAAAAGGATAAACACGCGGGCAAAGCATGGAGAAGAAGCCAACTCAATCGCGCGAAAGGGTCAAGAATCCGGATGATGATATAATGAAAGGAAACAGGGCGGAAAGCCCGGAGCAATGAAGGAGGAGAAACGGATGAAACGGCTGCTGGGACTGCTGATGGCGGTGATGGTGATGATGGGGGGAATTTCGTGTGCGGTTGCGGAGAACACGAACCCGATTGTGTCAGATTGGCTGACCGAACTGAAAAGCAAACGGCTAATTCAGATTGTGGAGGACGAAATCGGCGAGGGCTGGACGCTCTATCAGCCGAACGGACGGGAGGAAGAGGAAAATTTCTCATCCGCAGCGAATTTGAAGGAAATGCGCTTTCTCCCGGTGGTTGCGCAGAAAGACAATCAGTTGCGACTGCTGATTTTGAGGCGGCAGGGCGACCTGTGGAAAGTAAGCGAGCAGAACGACCGCGCTTTGATGCGGGACGGCTGGACGTTGCAAAACTTTTCTGCGATGCCTTATGGAAACTCTGATTGGACGTACATCTATTTTGACTTTGTGGATGAAAATCAAAAAAGATGGAATCTTATGCTGAATTTGGGCGATGGATATGTATCGTCTTTTGGTACGATTTCCCATTATGTAGAAGGCTATGGAACAACGTATATTAACATGAACTATGACCGCGGTCTGGAATTTCTAATTGATGCACCAGCTTATTCCCGGTTCAGTTATGAGGTATATCCTGTGGAACGCTATTCTTTTGGTGTGGAAGATTTTGACTTAGCAACCTGTCCGCTAACCATGCAGGAATTTCTCGTTCCGGCGATTGTTACTTGCGGCGAAGAAGGTGCAGGGCTGTACATCATGGTACAACAGGATGTTCAGCCGATTGTCACGCTGGCAGACGGGGACGCGATTGAAGCAATTCCGCAGAAGTGGGAATTGGATTGGACAATCGTGTACTATCAGGGGAATTACCTGTTTATGAAGACGGAAAACTGTAAAATGGAAGAATGAAAATATAGCAGAGGGTATAGAATGCGGCTACAGGCACAAGACCTGTAGCCGCGTTTGCGTTGTTATGTTTCATTTTGCAATGCGCTGGCGGGATAGGCGACCAGCCAGTCGGGAATGGAAATATCCAAGAAGGTGGCATTCGTCTTTGCAGCTTCGGTAAGAACATCGTTTAGGATGGTGTCGAGATCGAAACAGGTGATGTCAGTGCTTTCGCGGTAAAAAACCCTTTGACTGATGCCACCGTTATAGTTGGTAGCCACATCAACATAGATGCTGCGCAGGGGAGCTTCAATGTACACCCGGCATCCGTTCGCGTCGGTAAACCTCAGCGAAGTAACATACCAGTGCAGACCAGCTTTGTCATCCCACTCTCGCTGAAACGTCAGGACGGCGTGTGGTACTCCGTTGCGCTCATCCTCTTCAGAGCTATAGTAGAGCTGAATTTCCGCATATCTTTCCTCATAAAGGAATGGTTCAATGTCGATATTCAGCAGCACAGAACTGGAGCGCGTTGTAATTTGCCAATGACCGTCGATCTTTCCCAGCATCAGCAGCTCCGGATTGCCATCCGGCGGAGTAACAATCACTGCGCATTCCGCCTGATTGTTTTCATCACAGCCTTCAAGGGTAGTAATCAGGGGAAGCAGTTCCTCCTTCGTCGAAGCATAGGACGAAATGACCTCGTCCGCCAGCAAGGCTTCGTAGATTTCATCAGGAACGGTTATGAACTGTGCCAGCGCATGGATGGGCAAGAGACAAAGAAGCACCAGCAGAAGAAACGCACGTTTCATAGAAATCCCCTCCTATTTTTATGTACATTATAGGCGGACAAAAGATGGAAGTCAAGATATTAGCTGGAATCTTGCAAAAATTGCTTTGGATAGCTTTCGGTACAATAGGAAGCAACCGGGCGGCTTGGCGAGGGCTGACCTGGCCGTTTTTTGCGCTTCCTTTTTCCGCCGGATGATGATATAATAGAAGCAAACAGGGCGGAAAGCCCGGAGCAATGAAGGAGGAGAAACGGATGAAACGACTGCTGGGACTGCTGATGGCGGTGATGGTGATGATGGGGGGAATGGCAGGTGCGCAAGCATCTACGGATAACGCATCCATGCAGTTGATACGCATGAATCCGTTGGCGTTTCGTAAAGAACCTGTCGAACTTTACAGCGTGACGCACACACCGAACGGAAGTTTTGTGGTCATCTACTTTATCGAGGGCGAAAAATCAGAATTGCAAGAGATGTGGATGGAACTCTTTGATTCGGTGGGGACATCTCTTCTATCTGCTAAACTTGGGGAATTCGACCCAAACGGTGAAAAAATTCCGCATGGGCAAATTATTTTGAAAAAAGACCGCTTTATATGTGAATACTATCCGGACATAACTTCGATGGAAGTATGTACACAAACGGTATACCGTTATACGGGAAAGCGGATTCAGAAACCGACTACAAAAAAGTTGAAATTTGGGGCTGCCCCTTATGCACAGCATGTCGGCGATTATATGGTTGAAAAGCAAGCGCATTCGGAGGATGAAACGCCATTTCGCACGGTAAAAATCACACATATTGCAAGCGGGAAAAGCAAAAAACTGATGATATATGATTGGTCATTTTGCGCTTTTCCTGATCAAGATGGTAACTTGCTGATTGCACAGCAAAATGAAAAGGGAAATCTGGAAATAAGAAGCTGCAATGCAGCGATGCAAGAAAGTATTGTTGAGTTAAGCGGTGATTTTCTTCAGAACTCATATATTTCAGATGCTGCTTGCATTGGTCAAACGGCATACATGAGAATCCGTTTAACAAATGAAAAATCGGAAATCCTTCTCTATGATATAACGCAGCAAAAAATAACCGACAGCCAGACACTGCTTGCAGTAGATGATAACAGCTATATTGCTGAAATCAAGGCTGCTGGCGCCGTCTTGCTGTCGGTAGATGGCTACTGGAATAGAGAACTGCAACGGCAGAAGTATCAAATCAACCTGCTAAATGAGCATTTTGAGACTTCAAGGCTACCGTTGCAGCATGAATCATGCCTTTACATATTCACCGATGTGGAACAAGCGGATGTTACAACCATCGAAATGGATGAAAAATCTCATTCCTATTTTGTATGTAGTTATAGCATTAGCGCAGGCGAATAAACTTCGACCAGCCCCAATAGTTCCAAATCCGTTGCTTTGCAGGGCGGTCCCGTTTTCCTCACAACCACATTTATCACATCCATCCCTCCTTCCTTATCTTGAAAAGGAATACACCCGTTCTCAAAACGTTTGTTCTTGCGACCAAATGTTCCTTTCTGATGCGAAGAATATCACCGTTCTGTTATTTTATCAAGCGAATTTTTTGACCAATTAGGTATATTCATCATTTCCGACAATTTCGTAGTACTTCTTTTGTCCAAAACAGTAAACATATGTTCGTATTAAATGTAACAAAATCTATGTGCAACTTCCCTTTTCCGCCGGATGATGATATAATAGAAGCAAACAGGGCGGAAAGCCCGGAGCAATGAAGGAGGAGAAACGGATGAAGCGACTGCTGGGACTGCTGATGGCGGTGATGGTGATGATGGGGGGAATGGCAAGTAGTGCGGAAACGGCACAACAGGAGGCAAGAAAAGAGCTACTGTTTAAGCATCAGCCTGATCAGATTGGGATTGTTACGCCGCTTCCCGATGGTAGACTGTTTGTTGAATCATTTGTGGAGGACACAGAAACGTCGGCATACCACTACATTGAGCTGTTTGCTCAAGACGGCAGTTTGCTTTGCGCATCAGCAAGTGGATTTACGAACTTGGCAGAACCGTCAACCTATAGGCAAACCGTTCTGACAGCGGATTCGATTCAGTATGAATATTATCGTGACTTGGAATTGGATACCAATTACACCAGCGTACCTGATTTGGTGCGTGGGCGCTTCGTTTCGTCCGAATTGCAAACCTCGAACGACGCGAAGAAATACTATGCGGAAAATTGCATGCCGTTCGTCTGGAAGCAATATCCGTTTACGGGCAACGGGAAAATTCCGTTTTCGCTGACGAACGTCCAGACGGGAAAGACCGTGAGCGGCGCAACGGAATACGGCGCTCATGCCATTTGCACCGATGCGGCACAGCATTTCTATCTGATTGATGTGGACGGGGACACGCTGCAAGTTCGGCAGTATGATGCACAGTGCAAGCTGGCGCAGACCCTGCATTTTACGGATTTGCCGGGGACGCCGGGGTCAGCTGCCTGCGACGGAACGACCCTCTATCTGACGTTGTGTGCGCAGGAGACGGAAACCCTTGCCGTGATTGACCTGCCGACGGACAGCGTGACGCGCATGGCGGCAATGCAGTACCCGGCGGGCATCACGGCAAGCAGCGTCTTGTATGCTGCGGACGACAAACTCTTTGCAGCGGGCATTGCGCCGGATGGAACGGGCTGCCTGTGGGCGGTTAACCCGGATGGAAGCTGCGCGGAGACAGTCAGCCTGCCGGACGAAACGCTCTGGGTGGCGCCGCAGATGCAGGAGGGGCGCGTGGTGGCGCTGTCCCGCAGTGCGGACGGGCGAATCTGGCGCGAGGAATATCAGCTGGCGGAAGCGGCGCAGGAAATCCCCCTGACCGAGAGTGCGGACGACACGAACTTCTACACCTACACCGATGCGTCCGGGAACACCTACGACCTGTTTGAAATCGTCAAGTGGCAGGAGGACGAGAACCACCATGTCACGGCGGTGACGGGGCGCTTCGAGCGGGTTGTGACGGAGGAGGACTGCGAAACGGGCGCATATGCGGATGACGGGCAGACGGTGACGTTCCCGCTGGCGGCGGACTTTTCCGCCATGATGCTGGGCAGCATGACGGACGCGGACATGCAGCTTGTTCCCGTGACGGACTTGCGGGCGTGGTACATCAGCGCGTATCTGGATGACACAGCGCCCGAAAGCGGCGAAATTGTTTTCCAGCATGATGCTTCGCAGGAGAGTGAGACGTTCGACTTCTGGTTCATTACGGTGCAGATTAGGTTAAATGATGCGGGTGAAATAGCATACATGGAATATGTGTATGTTCCGTGGGCGTAATTACAAGTGGGGCAATGACGTAAATGATGCGTCATTGCCCCTTTTGTTAGTTAATCATGCTTTACATACTTGGACCATCCCCAATACTTCCAACGACCAGCCTTCATTTCGGTCAAGTTCGGACCGGAATCATTAGCAACACCATCGTTATATTTAGTCGCAATGTTAGAGTGAGAACTGCAAGACTGGTAAACCGCGTGTTTCAGTTCTCCGCGAAGAAGAACTTTGCCTGCGTATACACCCATGTGCGATTTCTTTGTGGAATCATCGCTACTCTGCTGAAACACCTCCATGCCGACTTTAAGGTCATCATAACTGGAAATCTTTCCCTTTTCAGAAAGATACCCGTTATATTCGGTGGTGCATCCATGAGCGCCTTGGTCACTGCGCGCTTTGTATGGATACCACGCGCAGTCGATGAGTTTCTTGCTTGCGTTGTATCCAGAACCATACTTCCAGCCAGAATTGCAGTAGCTTTCGAGATTCTGAATGTACTCCGTAACGGTGAGATTAGCGGTTGTAACCGATCCGGAAGCCGTTTCGCAGTTTTCCGGGTCAAGGTGAGTACCCAGAATGCTTTCGAGGGCGGTCAAACTGTTCTTTCCGAAAAGACCGTCCGCAGTCAGATTGTTTGCCTCCTGAAATTTCTTAACTGCGGCAAGCGTGTTGTTGCCATACTTGCCATCTGCCCCTTGCGTATCGTAACCCAAATCGGTCAATGCACTCTGAAGCAGCTTAACTTGGGAATGAGTCGTGCTGGTATCCTTTCGAAAATACCCATTCCCCTGATGAATGTTGTAAAGTTTTACCTTGCTGTTGTAACCAGAGCCAGTAATTTCAACTGCCATAATAGATTATCCTCCTTAAAATTTCAATGTGCTTTATTTTTACGGGCAATTTGCTTGCGCAGGGCGGTCCAGTCTCCCTCACAACCACATTCATCACATCCATCCCTCCTTTCGTTTCTTGAAAAGGAACACATCCGTTCTCAAAACGTTCGTTCTTGCGACCGGATGTTCCCTTTCGATGTGAAGCATATCACCATCCGGTTATTTTGTCAAGCGAATTTTCGACTGTTTAAGTATATTCGTCACTTCCGACAATTTTGTCGGACTTCTTTTGTCCAAAACAGTAAACATATGTTCGCATATGAGAAAGAACGGAATGCTCAAGGAAACCAGCAGTACAGCACGGGCGTTTTTTTCGCCGGAAGGGGCTTGCTAACAGCAACATCATGACATATAATAAGAAGAAAGCAAACGATAAAGGAGAAATTTCCCCGTGATCCGCATTGAGCTGGACGTGATGCTTGCTCGCCGCAAAATGACCCTGACAGAACTGTCGAGGCGACTCGACATTGCGCTGCCGAACCTCTCCATCCTCAAAAACGGTCACGCGAAGGCAATTCGCATGGCGCTGCTCGATGCGCTCTGCCGCGAACTGGACTGTCAGCCGGGCGAACTGCTGGTGTGGGAACCGGACGATGCGGCAGAAAAGGAATAATCATCCATAGAAAAAAGGGGCTGATCTCATCCGTTCATGCGGAAAAGACCAGCCCTGTTTTTGTCGTTCGGGGATGCTGCCATCCAGTGTCGCAAAAAAGGCGTCAACAAATACACCTCCGCGAGGGTCGCGGAGAAAACCAGCGGTCAGGACTGCTTGGGCGTATGACCAGCAAGGTAGAAGCGCACAAGCTCTTCCAGAATTTCGTCGCGTTCCAGTCGGCAAATCATGCTGCGGGCAGAATTGTAGCTGGTGATATACGTCGGATCGCCGGAAATAATATAGCCGACGAGCTGAGTAATCGGGTCATAGCCCTTGGCCTGCAGGGCGTTGTAGACATACAGCAGGATGTCCTGCGCTTCATTGCCGGATTCCTGAATGGGGTGCAGCTTGGTGGTTTCAAATTGACTCACAGCGAAGCCTCCTTCCTGCGGCGGCGTATCATCGGGCGGACGATGTGCCATCGCATTTCATCATCTATTATACACAACAAAGCGCGGAAAGAAAAGTCCTTTTTCTGTGTTTTTGATGAGAATCAGATGAAGATTTTCTGCGGTGGCTTTTCTTTCCTCCTCGGCTATGGTATAATGAAGGCAGAATATTCCCTTGGAGGGAGGATGCGTATGCAGATTCTGGATATTATCACCAACAAGAAACTTGGTCAGCCACTGACGCGCGAGGAAATTACCTTTTTCGCGCGCGGGGCGGCGGACAAGACCATTCCGGATTATCAGCTGGCGGCGTTGCTGATGGCGATTCGCTTGAACGGCATGACCGCGCAGGAAACCACTGACCTGACGCTTGCCATGCGCGACAGCGGCGACGTGTGCGACCTGTCTGCGATTCCGGGCAAGAAGATTGACAAGCATTCCACCGGCGGCGTGGGCGATACGACGACGCTGATTCTGGCGCCGCTGGTGGCGGCGTGCGGCGTGCCGGTGGCGAAGATGAGCGGACGCGGGCTGGGGCACACCGGCGGTACGCTGGATAAGCTCGAATCCATCCCCGGTCTGTCCGTGGAGGAGACGGAGGAGCGGTTCATCCGGCAGGTGCAGGAAATCGGTCTTGCGGTCATCGGGCAGACGGCGGCGCTCGCCCCGGCGGATAAGACGCTCTATGCTCTGCGCGATGTAACATCCACCGTTGATTCGCTGCCGCTGATTGCCGCGTCCATCATGAGCAAGAAACTCGCGTCGGGCGCGGACGGCATTGTGCTGGATGTCAAGACGGGTTCGGGTGCGCTGATGGAGACGCTGCCGGACGCGCTGGCGCTGGCGCAGACGATGGTAGACATCGGCAAGCTGGCAGGCAAGCCGGTTGTGGCGGTCATCACGAGCATGGCGCAGCCGCTGGGGACGCACATCGGCAACGCGCTGGAAGTCAAGGACGCCATCGACGTGCTGGCAGGGCGGACGCAGGGGGATTTGCTGGAGATTTCGCTGCTGTTAGGCAGCCACATGCTGGTGCTGGCAGAGAAGGCGAAAACTTTGCCGGAAGCGCGGGCGATGCTGGAAAACGCGCTGTCATCCGGCGCGGGGCTGCGAAAGCTGGCGGAGATGATTGCCGCGCAGGGCGGCGATCCGCGCGTGGTGGAGGATTTGTCGCTTTTGCCGCAGGCGGCGGTCAAGCGTGTGATGCGGGCGGAGACGGCAGGTTATCTAAGCGCGATGGACACGACGGCGCTGGGCATGGCGGCGCAGCGGATGGGTGCTGGCCGCGCGAAGAAGTCGGATATGCTGGATTACTCGGTAGGGTATGTGCTGCATGTGCGGCTGGGGGATGAAGTGACGGAGGACACGCCGCTGGCGACGCTGTATGCGAGGAATGAAGCGGAGGCGGAGGAAGCGGAAAAAGCGATTCGTAAGGCGCTGACGATTGCGGGGGAGAAGCCCTCTGTGCCGCCCCTGTGGGATGCCGTTGTCACGGCGGAGGGAATCACTTATAATAGGTAAGCAAAGAGGATAAACACGCGGAAGGGGCATGAAAGCGAAGTACACTCAATCGCGCGGAGGGGGCAAGGGGAAAATTTCCCCTTGCGGAGTCCAGAGGCAGCGCCTCTGGTAGGGTTTGGGGCAACGCCCCAATTGTTCCTCGTCAAACCTGCTCAAAGGAAGAAGACAAGCAAAGTCGCGGCAGCGAAGCGTCCCGCGCCCAAACTTCGCGCGTCCTCAGACGCGCCCCCAAGCTGCTCTATCCACCATCTATGCTGTGTCGCGCCAGATGGGCGCGACCACAATGCTGGGCTTGCGACCATAGCTGTTCTTTTCCGAACGCAGGGGATTTCGCGCCCGTGACCGCAGCCCCCGCGCGCTTTGGGGCGCGAAAAGTGTATTATTGATGCAGTCGCTTGCGGTTTTGCGACGGAAAGAACGACAGTTGGATGTATTTGATGCTTTTTTACACCCAGTGAGACTTGCAAAGCAAGGAAATATGATGTAAAATAGCAAATGTAAGGTTGACAAAACGCACAATCGGGTGCGGAAACCAACGAAGTGGAGGAAGAACAATGAATCTTCAGGGGCTGAACAAACAGCAAGTGGAGGAAAGCCGTCAAAAGCACGGCGCGAATACTCTCACGCAAATTCCCCCGGAACCGCTGTGGAAGAAAATTCTTGAGGGCTTCAAAGACCCGATGATTATGATTCTGCTCGTGGCGCTGGTCATCCAAGTGGTGCTGTGCTTCATGGGCGAGGCGCACTGGTATGAGCCGGTCGGCATTCTGATTGCTATCATGATTGCCAACGGCGTGTCTGCTATCAGCGAAAATCAGCAGGAAGGCAAAGCATCCGCACTGAAGGCGGAGGAAGAAGCCAAGGAAGTTGCGAAGGTGCTGCGTGACGGCAAGCTGATGGAAATCCACGTCAGCGAAGTCGTGGTGGGCGATTTGGTGTATTTGCAGGCGGGCGACAAAATCTCCGCAGACGGCGAGATTGTCGAGGGGCTTGTGAAGGTTGACCAGGCGACGCTCAATGGCGAAACCAAGGAAGCAACCAAGACCGTCAACGAAAGCGGCGAAGCCTACAACACCAAGGACCTGCTGAACCGCTGCTATGTCTACCGCGGCACGGTGGTGTGCAGCGGCGAAGCCTACATGGAAGTCAAGGTCGTCGGCGATAAGACGCTGTTTGGCGAATTGGCGCTGGAAGTGCAGGAGGATACGCGTGAAACGCCCCTGCAGGTCAAGCTGGCCAAGCTCGCCAAGCAGATTTCGACCTTCGGCTATATCGGCGCGATCGCCATCGTCGTGGGCGTGTTTGCCCGGACGCTGCTGGGCGGCAATATCCCCAATACCTTTATGGAATGGGTGAACCTGTCCATTGAAGCCATTACCGTGGCCGTAACGATTATCGTCTGCGCTGTGCCGGAAGGGCTGCCGATGCTCACCAGCATCCTGCTGAGCTATCAGAGTATGCGCATGGCGAAGGACAACGTGCTGGTGCACAAAATCAACGGTTTGGAAACTGCCGGCTCACTGTCGTTGCTTTTCTCCGACAAGACCGGCACGATTACCGAGGGCAAGCTGAGCGTCGTGGAAGTCGCGACGGGCAACGTGCGCAAGTTCTCCTCGATGAAGGAGCTTCCCCTGCCGCTCAAGGACGAAGTGACGATCGGCATCGGTCTGAACAACTCGTCCTCCTACTCCAACGGCAGCATCATCGGCGGCAACTCTACCGACCGCGCGCTGATGTCCTTCCTGGTTGACGCGGGCGTGGATGCAAACGTGGCGCGTGAGGATGTGCGCAACTTCAACGCCTTTGACTCCGCGAAGAAGTATTCGACCGTTACCATCAACCACAATGGCAAGGTTGTTACCTACATCAAGGGCGCGCCGGAACGCATTATTGCCCGCTGCCAGACGTATCTGGATGAAAACGGCGCGGTGAAGCCCCTGACCGAGCGCAATTTCCTCATGACGTACATGGACGAACAGGCGGGACGCTCGATGCGTCTGCTGGGCGTGGCGAAGTGCGACGGCGATACGGCGGACGGCGACAGCCTGACGCTGGTGTGCGTGCTGGCAATTCGCGACAACGTGCGCAAGGAAGCGGTTGACGCCATCCGCGAAGTGCAGGAGGCGGGCATTCAGGTCGTGATGGTCACGGGCGACCGCAAGGAAACCGCCGTCGCCATCGCGAAGGAAGCGGGTCTGCTCAAGCATAATACCGACGTCGCCCTGACGAGCGCGGAGCTGGCGGAACTGAGCGACGACGAACTCAAGAAGGTACTGCCGAATCTGCGCGTAGTGTCCCGTGCGCTGCCGACGGACAAGAGCCGTCTGGTGCGCTGCGCACAGGAACTGAATCTGGTTGTCGGCATGACCGGTGACGGCGTGAACGACTCGCCCGCACTGAAGAAGGCGGACGTTGGCTTCGCGATGGGTTCGGGCACGGAAGTCGCGAAGGAAGCGGGCGATATCACCATCCTTGATGACAACTTCCTGTCCATCGAAAAGGCAATCCTGTACGGCCGCACGATGTTCAAGTCCATCCGCAAGTTCCTCATCTTCCAGCTGACGGTCAACGTCGCGGCGGTGCTGACTTGCTTCCTCGCGCCCCTGTTCGGTGAAAACGAAATCCTGACGGTTATCCAGCTGCTGGTTGTCAATCTGGCGATGGATACGCTGGCGGCAATCGCCTTCGGCAGCGAACCCGCGCTGATGGAATACATGAAGGAAAAGCCGATTGCGCGTGACGCGTCGATTGTGACGGGCAAGATGATGTCGCAAGTCGTTGTCAGCGGCCTGTACATCACGGCGATGTGCCTGTGCATCCGCTTTGTGCCGGCGCTGCAGCATCTGCTGGGTGCGTGGAGCACGGGCGTGCTGGATACGACGCTGCTGAACTCCGCCGTGTTTGCGACGTTCATGATGGCCATCAGCTTCAACGGCTTCAATGCCCGCACGGAGCACACGAACCCGTTTGAGCATCTGGAGCGGAACAAGAACTTCCTGCTGGTCATCGGCGCGCTGCTGGTGCTGCAGTTCCTGTTCGTGACCTTCGGCGGCGCGGTGCTGAGCGTGGAGCCGCTGAGCTGGACGGCATGGCTGGTCTGCCTGCTGATTGCGTTCCTGATTATCCCGATTGATATCATTCGCAAGGCGATTACTTCTAAGAAGAAGTAATACTATTTCCAGATTCACCTGCGCCATCTGCTTGCGCCTTTTCCCTTCTGGCGTCCGCTCATTCCACTTAGCGTAGCGCTGCTACGCTGCGTTTCATTCACGTTAGCCAGAATGAAAAATTCGCGGCGCATCTTGGCGCATTCTTATCTGGAAATAGTATAATACGAAATTACGAACGATAAAAATCAAGCTGCACATAAGACAACTGTGTAAATACGCACCGCTCAAGGGTGTAACTCCCCAGCAGGGGCAACATCCCTGCTGGGGGTTGGGGCAAAGCCGTGGATTCTTACTTCTGCATCATTATTAAGGGAGGGAATAGCATGTCTGTGAATCTGCAAAAGGGACAGAAAATTTCGCTCGTGAAGCCGGGTGAACCGGGGCTCAAGCGAATCATGGTTGGTCTGGGCTGGGACGAGGTCGAGCAGAAGCGCGGATGGTTCGCGCCCAAGCCGCAGGACATTGACTGCGACGCATCGGTCATCCTGTGCGGCGCGGATGGGCGCATCATCAGCAATGACATCAAGACCTGCTGCGTCTACTTCGGCAATCTCGTGCATTCCAGCGGCGCAATCGTCCATCAGGGCGATAACCTGACCGGCGCGGGCGACGGCGACGATGAGCAGATTATGGTCGACTTGCCCAACATTCCCGCGAACATCGACAAGCTGGTATTCGTCGTCAACATCTACGATGCGAACGTCCGCCATCAGCATTTCGGCCTGATTCGCAATGCCTTCATCCGCCTGGTGGATTTGTCCACGCAGAAGGAAATCTGCCGCTTCAACCTCTCCGATGATTACAGCGGGCGGACGGGTCTTGTTGTGGGCGAAATTTACCGTCACAACGGTGAATGGAAGTTCAATGCCATCGGGCAGGGCGTGACTGAAGCAAGCCGACTGGCGGAATTGGTGCGGCTGTATCAGTAAGCAACACAAAATTACGATAGGAGGAATACTCGCATGGCTGTGAATCTTTCTAAGGGTCAGAAAATCTCTCTGGACAAGGGCATGACGCTGGCGCTGGTTGGCCTGGGCTGGGACACGAACCGCTACAGCGGCGGCGCGGAGTTCGACCTGGATGCTTCCGCGTTTCTGCTGGGCGCGAACGGCAAGGTTCGCAAGGATGAGGACTTCATCTTCTATGGCAACCTGAAGAGCGCGGACGGCAGCGTCACCCACACGGGCGACAACCGCACCGGCGAAGGTGAGGGCGACGACGAAGTGCTCTACATTGACTTCACGAAAGTTCCGGCGGACGTGGAACGCATCGCCATCACGGTGACCATCTACGAGGCGCAGGAGCGCGGACAGAACTTCGGTCAGGTGTCGAACGCCTATGTGCGTCTGGCGCGCCGTTCCAGCGAGAACGATAGTGTCGGCACGGAAGAACTGCGCTACGACCTTGGCGAGGATTTCTCCGTGGAGACGGCGCTGGTGGTGTGCGAACTGTACCGCAGCGGCGCAACGTGGAAGTTCAACGCCGTCGGCGCGGGCTATCAGGGCGGCCTGTACGCGCTGTGCAAGGCGTACGGCGTGAACGTCTAAGTTCAGCTGCTTCGCACGGAAAAATCAACATAGGAAGGGGCAAAGTGGAACGGGCAGCGCGTCTGTCTCCGCTTTGCCCTTTTTGATGGAGAAGGCGTTTCCGGCGGGTGAATCACCCTTCGAGTGAATCATTCTTCGGGCGCAGCAGCACAGGAGGAGCAACATGGCCTATGCAGAGCGAATCCATCCGCCGCTCAGCCGAAATATGCTGACGGAGGAGTTGAACCGCACCCGCCCGGCGCTGTCGAGGGACAGTCTGCCGGACATGCGGGAGAGCGTGATGCCCGCGCTGTCCGATCGGCTGCTGAATGCGCCGGAGGCAACGAGCGCGCCGCAGCAGCATCAGGCGCAGCGGATACCGCCGCGGCCGCCGATGCCGGAGCATCCGACGATGCGCATGGTGCAGCCGCCGATGCCGAATCGGACGCCTGCGCCGACGCTGCAAGTGTCCAGTCAGCCGATGCAGCCGACCGTGCAGCCGACCCCGCGCCGGATGCCGCCGATGCTTATGCCCGTTGCGCGCGGGCAGAAAACGGCGCTGCGTTTGCAGGAACGCGGGTGTGCGCGGATTCGGTTCGGTTTCGGGTGGCATGCGAACGATTCCCGATGCGATGTGGATGCGTCGGCGTTTCTGCTGGGCGAAAATGGGCGTGTGCTGTCCGATGAGGGGTTTGTGTTCTACGGGCAGCAGACGTCAAGCGACGGCAGTGTCCGCTTTCAGCCAAGCGGCGCGGACGACCGGGAGACGATTACTGTTGATACTGCGCGAATCGACCCGCGAATCCGCAAAATCGTTTTTGTGCTGACGATTGACGAAGCGCTGACGCAGAAACTACACTTCGGAATGCTGCAAAACGTGTATCTGCGCATTCTGGACGACCGCGACGGGCGGGAAATCCTCAGCTATCCGCTGGAAAACGCGTTCGAGAACGTGACCAGCATGACGCTGGGCGAACTCTACCTGCATCAGGGACAGTGGAAATTCAACCCCGTCGGCAACGGCGTTCATATGGATTTGGCGGGGCAGTGCGCACTGTACGGCGTGACGCTCGCGTGAGGAGGAACAGCGGATGATTCGATTTGAGACAGTCAATGAGCTGGCGCTGAAGGTGACGTGTCAGGGCGGCGGCGTGCTGTACACAAAGGCGGGCGCGTTTATCGCGGGGGAGAGCGCTGGCGGGAAGAACTATACGTTTGAGAAGGTTCTGTTTGGCCCGCAGCAGGGGCTGCTGCAGGCGGCGTTCGGTGCGCTGACCCGGCGCATGGCGGGCGAAAATCTGCCGCTGATGAAGGTGAATTTCGGCGGCGATTCGCAGACGTACTACGCGAACGCGGGACAGCATGTGACAGCCTATCAGCTGGCGCGCGGCGAAGTGCTGTCTGTGGAGGCGGAGAACATCCTCGCGTTCACGGGCGACTGCGATTACAACGTGCGCTTCCTGGGCATGGGCGTGGTGTCGCAGAAGGGCATCGCGACCTCGACATTGACCGGGCGCGGCGACAGCGCGTATGTGGCGGTGCTCTCCGACGGCAACCCGCTGGTGATGAACAATCGCAAGTCCCGCGCGACGATTTCCGTTGACCCAGATGCGGTTATCTGCTGGATGGGGCAGGAGGGCGACAACTGCGACCCGCAGATTCGCACGGACATCAACTGGAAAACGCTCATCGGGCAGGCATCCGGTGAATCCTATGCCTACGAGTGGGGCGGCAACCAGCCTGTGACGGTGATTGTGCAGCCGTCGGAAAGAAAGGGCGGAATCAGGCTGGCGGTTGACTGACGCATTATTTCCATTCTTTCGGGAATTTCTCTCTCCCTCTGCCCGTTATATAGGCAAAGGGAGGTCTTTTTATGAAGAAACGCATTTTCGCGCTGCTGCTGGCGGCAGTGCTTCCGCTGGGCGCGGCAATCGCTGATGAACCGCTCACCGACGGCACGGTGCTGATCGATTGGGTGGATGGACAGGAGGCCTATACCGCCATTTGTTCCGGCGAACTCACCCTGCGCTATGACGCCGACACGAATACATACGCCACGGCAGATGGGCTCATCTGGAAAACGGAGGGGGCACTGCCCTTCGCGACGTATCAGCCGCTGCTGATGCCGCGGACGCGCGAAGAGCTGCTGCAATGCAATACCATTTATGCGGCGCTGCAAGACGCATCCGGCTTCTGGTCGGAGAAAGTTACGGGCACGGAAGTGCTGCCAGTGTATGCCGCGCCGGACGAAAATTCCTACCGCGCATCAAACGGCAAGGCAAGCGTCTCACTGGCGGGCGGCGCGACGCTCCTGATGCAATATGGCGACTGGTCGCTCGTGCGGTACGAGGTCAACAGCAGCCGAATGCGTATCGGCTGGGTGCATACGAATCAGCTCGGCAGCGCGCCGGTGATGCTCACGGATATTCCCGTGACACTCAAGGATGGCGCGTTCCTGACAGACGACCCCGCTACAAGCTGGTATCACACGGCGGAAGGGGACACGCTGACAGACGTGCGTCTGCTGGCGCAGTATGACCCGTTCTGGGTCTATGCGCGCGCGACAATGCGGGACGGCACGATGCTATGGGGCTTCGTGCCGCTGATGAGCGTACAGCTGAACGACACGGTGGATGCGGAAGCGATGGCGAGCGTCTGTGGGACGTGGGGCTTCTGCGGCGGCGGGGAGCTGATGGGCTGGGTGTTCACGCTGATGGCGGACGGAGAGGGCGTCTGCTACGCGATTTCGGATGAAGCGTCGGAAAGTATGCGCTACTTGACCGAAGGCATCACCGCGGATATGAATCCGGAAAGCGCCGGAATGTTCCAATGGCAGATTGTCGGCGGAACAAACGGGTATGCGCAGGACTTCGTTCTCAGCAGCAGCAACGGGACGTATGAGCGCTATCATGCGGCACTGACGGAGGACGGACACTTGGGCTTCTACCAGTGCGAAGCGGGCGGACATTATCAGCGTATCCCATAATGGACAAATGCAGCAGCCAAATCAGGCAGGCATCCGGCGGAAAACCGGGTGCTTTTTTTATGCGGAAAAGGGGAGAGAGGAACATTCAGCGATATATATGGAAGTCCGAACGTTCGTCAAAAAAACGGCAAGTCAGCGACATTACAAATAGATACACACGGATTAGCGTGAATAAAACTTGCAGAAAGAGCAGGAAAATCAACACGTTGCTGAACGCAAAATGCAAAAAGTGCGGATGACAAGGGCAAAAGGGGCAAACACGCGCTAAAGTAGGACACACTGGACAGCGTGTATATGCCGAAAGATTGCAAATGCGGGCACAGTGCGGGTTTTGCGGGTCGAGAAAGTGAAAAAAGCCGAAAATTTTCCTGAAAAAACTGCGCAAAACCCCTTGCAATTTTCATGTGTATCTGATATAATCAGAGTGTTGTCTGTACAGGGATGATGTGCTAAGTTGCCGCCAGGCCATGGCGGGTAATTAGCGCGGACCAGCCCGACAATCGGGCGACGGACTCGAAGCGCAGCGGCGACCGCACCTGCAGTGGAAGCCGGACGGCGCCAACGAGACGACATTAGGAGGTAAATCAATGGCCACCCAGAAAATCCGCATCAAGCTCAAGAGCTATGAGCACACCCTGATCGATCAGTCCGCGGAGCGGATTGTCGAGACTGCCAAGCGCACCGGCGCCCGCGTGTCGGGCCCGATTCCGCTCCCCACGGAGAAGGAAATCGTGACCATCCTGCGCGCTACCCACAAGTACAAGGACAGCCGCGAGCAGTTCGAGCGCCGTACCCATAAGCGCCTGATCGACATCATGAACGCCAGCGCCAAGACCGTGGACGCCATGTCGAAGCTTGAACTTCCTGCTGGTGTCGAAATTGAAATGAAGCTGTAAGGCAGGAGGACGAAACAATGAAGAAAGCGATCGTGGGTAAGAAGATCGGCATGACGCAGATCTTCACCGAAGATGGCCGTCTTGTTCCGGTCACTGTGATCAAGGCCGGCCCCTGCACGGTTGTGCAGACCAAGACTGTCGAATCTGATGGCTACAACGCCGTTCAGCTTGGTTTTGGCGAACTGACCGAAAAGCGCGCTGAGAAGCTGCTCAGCAAGCCGGTTCAGGGCCACTACAAGAAGGCTGGCGTCGAAGCCAAGCGCGTGCTGCGCGAATTCCGCTTCGATGACTGCTCTGGTTACAAGGTCAATGATGTGCTGAGGGTTGACCAGTTCGTCGCGGGCGACAAGATCGACGTGACCGGCACCTCCAAGGGCCATGGCTTCACCGGCCCGGTGGCCCGCTGGAATCAGCACACCGGCCCTATGGCGCACGGCTCCAAGTATCATCGCGGCGTCGGCTCCATGTCCGCTAACTCCGATCCTTCCCGCGTGTTCAAGAACAAGCACATGGGCGGCCATTACGGCGTGGATCGTGTGACTGTTCAGAACCTGGAAGTCGTGTCTGTGGATGCTGAACGCGACCTGCTGCTGGTCAAGGGCGCTGTGCCCGGTGCCAACGAAGGCCTGCTGGTCATCCGCGACACGGTCAAGTGATGCCGCGAGGAGGATTGAACAATGGCTAAGACTGCTCTTTACAATATGGAAGGCGCGGCCATTGGCGAGATTGAACTGAGCGATGCGATCTTCGCGTCCGACGTTAATGTCGCCGCTATGCATCTGGTCGTCCGTTCCTATCTGGCCGCACAGCGCCAGGGCACGCAGAGTGCCAAGACCCGCACGGAAGTCCGCGGCGGTGGTCGCAAGATCTACCGTCAGAAGGGCACCGGCAATGCTCGTCATCACGGCAACCGCGCTCCGCAGTTCCGTCACGGCGGCGTTGTGTTCGCGCCCAAGCCCCGCGATTATGTGATCGCTGTGCCGAAGAAGGTTCGCCGCCTTGCTTTCAAGAGCGCGCTGACCTCCAAGCTCAACGACGGCGACATCATCGTGGTGGACGAGCTGACCCTCTCCGAAGGCAAGACCAAGCTGATGGCGAACGTGCTGAAGAAGCTGGGCGCTGAAAAGAAGGCGCTGGTCGTGCTGCCGGAAAAGGACGAGAACGTGGTTCGCGCCACGGCGAACCTGCCGCAGGCAATGACCACCTACGTCAACACCCTGAATGTTTATGACATCCTGAACGCCGGCAAGGTCGTCCTGACCAAGGCTGCCGTCGCTTCTGTTGAGGAGGTGTACGCGTAATGAAGTCCGTGCACGACGTGATTATTCGCCCGGTGCTGACCGAAAAAGCGTACGACGGTTTTGCCGATAAGAAGTACGTGTTTGAAGTGGCCATCAATGCCACCAAGACCGAGATCAAGCAGGCTGTTGAAGCGGTTTTCGCGGAAGATGGCGTGAAGGTCGAAAAGGTCAATACCCTGCGCACGATCGGCAAGATCAAGCGTCAGGGCCGCAGTGAAGGCCGCACCCCGGAAGTCAAGAAAGCCTATGTTACGCTGAAGAAGGACTCTAAGCCGATTAAGTTCTTCGAAGGCATGGGCGAGTAAAGCAGGGAGGACAAGAAACATGGCTATCCGCACTTATAAGCCGACTTCGCCCGCCCGGCGCTTTATGTCGGTTCTGACCTATGAGGAAATCACCAAGAAGTCTCCTGAGAAGAGCTTGGTGGAATACCTCAAGAAGAACGCCGGCCGCAACAAGCAGGGCAAGATCACCGTCCGTCATCAGGGCGGCGGCAACAAGATCAAGTACCGCGTGATTGATTTCAAGCGCAACAAGCTGGAAATTCCGGCGAAGGTTGCCGCGATTGAGTACGACCCGAACCGCAGCGCGTTCATCGCCCTGCTGTTCTACGCCGACGGCGAGAAGCGCTACATTCTGGCTCCTCTGGGCCTGAATGTGGGCGACACCGTGGTGTCCTCTGAGAACGCGGACATCAAGCCCGGCAACGCGCTGCCGCTGGCGAACATCCCGGTCGGCACGCTGATCCACAACCTGGAGCTCAAGCCCGGCCGCGGCGGTCAGCTGGTTCGTTCCGCCGGCATGAGCGCACAGCTCATGGCGAAGGAAAACGGCTTTGCGACCGTCCGTCTGCCCTCCGGTGAAATGCGCAAGCTGCCGCTGAACGCGAAGGCAACCATCGGCACCGTCGGCAACACCGACCATGAGAACGTCCGCCTGGGCAAGGCTGGCCGCGTCCGTCATATGGGCGTGCGTCCGACCGTCCGCGGCGTCGTCATGAACCCGAACGATCACCCGCATGGCGGCGGCGAGGGCAAGAGCCCCGTTGGTCTGCCGGCTCCTGTGACTCCGTGGGGCAAGCCCGCTCTGGGCCTGAAGACCCGCAAGCACAAGAAGTATTCCAACAAGATGATCGTCAAGCGCGCTGGCAAGTAATCGCGCATCCTACAGGAAGGAGGCAGCCAACCAATGAGCCGCTCTATTAAGAAGGGCCCCTATGTTGAATCTGCGCTGATGAAGCGCATTGTTGAGATGAACAAGTCCGGCAAGAAGAACGTGGTCAAGACCTGGTCCCGTTCCTCCACGATTTTCCCGGATTTCGTTGGCCACACCATCGCCGTGCACGATGGCCGCAAGCATGTTCCGGTCTATGTGACCGAGGATATGGTCGGTCACAAGCTGGGCGAATTCGCGCCCACCCGTACCTTTAAGGGTCACGCGGGTGACAAGGCGACTGCCCGCAAGTAAGAGAGGAGTGAAACGATATGGCAACCCGTTCGAAGACGAAGACGCAGGCTCGTCAGGCGTCCGCCGACAAGCGTCCGAAGGCTATTGCTAAGTACGTTCGCATCTCTCCTCGCAAGGTGAAGATCGTTATCGACCTGATCCGTGGCAAGAATGTGGACGAAGCCGCCGCGATTCTGACCTACACCCCCAAGGCCGCTTCCCCCGTTGTGCTGAAGGTGCTCAACAGCGCCATCGCCAACGCGGTGAACAACCAGGAGCTGGACCGCAAGGAGCTGTACGTTGCTGAGGTTTACGCAAACCCCGGCCCGACGCTCAAGCGCTACGTTGCCCGCAGCCGCGGCAGCGCGTCCCCCATGCTCAAGCGCACCAGCCACATCAGCGTGGTGCTGGACCAGAAGAAGGCGTAAGGAGGTTTATCCATGGGTCAGAAAGTCAATCCCCACGGAGCTCGCGTGGGCGTCATCTTCGGCTGGAGCACCCGCTGGTATGCGGACAAGAAGGACTTCGCCAACAACCTGGTTGAAGACTTCAAGCTTCGCAAGATGATTAAGGAAAAGTACTATGCTGCCGGCATCAGCCGCATCGACATTGAACGCACCGCTAAGGACGTGACCGTCAACATCATGACCAGCAAGCCCGGCATGATTATCGGCCCGAAGGGTGCTACCATCGAGCAGCTGAAGGCGGAAGTGACCAAGCAGCTCGGCCGTCCGGCGCAGATCAACGTGATGGAGATCAAGCAGCCCGATGCGGACGCGCAGCTGGTGGCGGAGAACATCGCTCAGCAACTGGAGAAGCGCATCAGCTTCCGCCGTGCCCTGAAGCAGGCGCAGCAGCGCGCGATGAAGCTCCCCGGCGTGAAGGGTATCAAGACCAGCGTTTCTGGTCGTCTGGGCGGCGCGGACATTGCCCGCACCGAGCACTATCATGATGGCTCCATCCCGCTGCAGACCCTGCGCGCCAATATCGACTACGGCTTCGCTGAAGCCAAGACCACCTATGGCCGTCTGGGCGTGAAGGTGTGGATCTACAAGGGTCAGATCCTGCCGAAGGCTAAGAAGGCTCCGGTCGCGAAGGAGGTTAAGTAACCCATGCTGATGCCCAAGAGAGTCAAGCGCCGCAAGGTTTTCCGCGGCCGCATGAAGGGTGCTGCTCATCGCGGCAACTTCCTCGCTTACGGTGAATACGGCCTTCAGGCCACTGAGCCCTGCTGGGTTACCTCTCAGCAGATTGAGGCCGCCCGTATCGCCCTGACCCGTTACACCAAGCGTGGCGGTCAGGTGTGGATTAAGATTTTCCCCGATAAGCCCGTTACCGAAAAGCCGGCTGAAACCCGAATGGGTTCCGGCAAGGGCTCTCCGGAATACTGGGTTGCAGTTGTCAAGCCCGGCCGCGTGCTGTTTGAAATCGCTGGCGTGCCCGAAGAAGCCGCTCGCGAAGCCCTGCGCCTGGCTGCCCACAAGCTGCCCCTGAAGACCAAGTTCATCAAGCGTGCTGACGAAGCCGTGACCGAAGCGGGTGGTGAAGAGAAATGAAAGCGAATGAATTCACGTCCATGAGCAAGGAACAGCTGACCGAAAAGGTCGCTGAGCTGAAGAAGGATCTCTTCACCCTTCGTTTCCAGCTCGCTACCGGCCAGCTGCAGAACACCATGCAGATTACTGCGGTTAAGCGCGACATTGCCCGCGCCAAGACCGTGCTGCGCCAGCTGGAGCAGGCGTAAGTGAGATTGGAAGGAGGCAGCTGCTGCCATGTCTGAAACGAACAACACTCAGGAGCGCGGACTGCGCAAGACCCGTATCGGCGTCGTCGTGTCCGACAAGATGGACAAGACCGTCACCATTCAGATCAAGACGCGCGTCCGTCATCCCCTGTACGGCAAAATCATGAACCAGACCTCGAAGCTCAAGGTTCATGACGAAAACAATGAGTGCGGCGTCGGCGATACCATCCGCGTGATGGAAACTCGTCCGCTGTCCCACGACAAGCGCTGGCGCCTGGTCGAAATCATCGAGAAGGCCAAGTAATCCCGCTGTCATGTAAGGAGGAAAAACCCTATGATTCAGCCGCAAACCCGGCTTAAGGTCGCCGATAACTCCGGCGCCAAGGAAATCATGTGCATCCGCGTGCTGGGCGGTTCTTTCCGGCGTGACGGTTCCATCGGTGATGTCATCGTGGCCAGCGTCAAGACCGCGACCCCCGGCGGCACCGTGAAGAAGGGCGACGTCGTGAAGGCGGTTATCGTCCGTATGCGCAAGAACAAGCGGCGTCCCGACGGCTCTTACATCAAGTTTGATGACAACGCTGCCGTTATCATCAACGATGCGAAGCTGCCGCGCGGAACCCGTATCTTTGGACCCGTTGCCCGTGAGCTGCGCGAGAAGGACTTCATGAAGATCGTCTCCCTGGCTCCCGAAGTTCTGTAAGGAGGCGGAAGAGATGCACGTTCGCAAGAATGATCAGGTGATGGTCATCACCGGCAAGGATAAGAACACGAAGGGCAAGATCACCGTCGCCTTCCCCAAGACCGGCAAGGTCATCGTCGAAGGCGTGAACTTGGTGACTCGCCACCAGAAGGCGCGCAACGCCATGCAGCCCGGCGGCATCGTGAAGAAGGAAGCGGCGATTGACGCTTCCAACGTGATGCTGATTTGCCCCAAGTGCGGCAAGCCCACCCGCGTTTCCCACAAGGTGAACGTGGCTGTGGATGCCAACGGCAAGAAGAACCGCACGATGGTCCGCGTCTGCAAGAAGTGCGGCGCCGATATTGACTGAGAAGGAGGAAAAGTCTGATGGCTACCCGTATTAAGGAAAAGTATCTGGCCGAGGCTGTTCCTGCTCTTCAGCAGAAGTTCGGCTACAAGAACGTCATGGAGATCCCGAAGCTGGACAAGATCGTGATCAACATGGGCCTGGGCGATTGCAAGGACAACGCCAAGGCGTTTGAAATGGCGATCAACGAGCTGACGACCATCGCTGGCCAGAAGCCCATGGTCACCAAGGCCAAGAAGTCGATTGCAAACTTCAAGCTCCGTGAGGGTCAGAACATCGGCGCGAAGGTTACCCTGCGCGGCGCCCGCATGGAAGAATTCATGGACAAGCTGGTCAACATTGCGCTGCCCCGCGTCCGTGACTTCCGCGGCGTTTCCGATAAGGCTTTCGATGGCCGCGGCAATTACGCCCTCGGCATTCGTGAGCAGCTGCTCTTCCCCGAAATCGAGTACGACAAGGTCGAGCACATTCGCGGCATGGAGATGATCTTCGTGACCACCGCCAAGACCGACGAAGAGTGCAAGGAGCTGCTGCGTCTGCTGGGCATGCCCTTCGCGCAGGCGTAATAAGGAGGAGAACATCTAATGGCTAAGACGAGTATGAAGCTCAAGCAGGCGAGGACGCCCAAGTTCTCCACCCGCGCTTACACCCGCTGCCGTCTGTGCGGCCGTCCCCACTCTGTCCTGCGCAAGTACGGCGTGTGCCGTATCTGCTTCCGTGAGCTGGCCTACAAGGGCGAGATTCCGGGCGTGCGCAAGGCCAGCTGGTAATCGGGGAGAGAAACGGAAGGAGGTACCAACATGGTTGTGAATGATCCCATCGCCGATATGCTCACCCGAATCCGCAACGCGCAGGTCGCTAAGCACGAGGCTGTGACGCTGCCGGCCAGCAACACGAAGAAGGCTATCGCCAAGATCCTGTTGGCGGAAGGCTATGTGAAGGCTGTGGACTACATTGATGACGGCCTGCAGGGCTCCATCAAGGTGACTTTGAAGTATATCAACGGCAAGACCCCCGTTATCGCGGGTCTGAAGCGCATCAGCAAGCCCGGCCTGCGTGTGTACGCGCGCTGCGAAGAGCTGCCCAAGGTTCTGGGTGGTCTGGGCATCGCCATCATCAGCACCAGCAAGGGTCTGATGACGGACAAAGAGGCTCGCAAGAACGCCATCGGCGGCGAAGTGCTGGCCTACATCTGGTAATACCGACACGTTTGTAGGAGGTGTGATTCCATGTCTCGTATCGGACGACTTCCGATCACTGTTCCCGCGGGCGTGACGGTCACTGTGGACAGCAATAACCTGGTTACGGTCAAGGGCCCCAAGGGCACCCTGTCCCAGCAGGTGAACCACGCGATCACGGTCAATCAGGAGGGCAATATGCTCCACCTGACCCGCGCTAATGATAGCAAGGAAAATCGTGCTATGCACGGCCTGTATCGTGCCCTGGTGCACAACATGGTCGTCGGTGTGACGGACGGCTTCTCCAAGACGCTGGAGCTGGTCGGCACCGGTTATCGTGCAGCGGCAGAAGGCGGCAAGAAGCTGACCATCAACATCGGCTTCTCTCACCCCGTCATTCTCGACGCGCCCGAAACCATCAGCTTTGAGACGCCCAACGCCAACACCATCGTTGTCAAGGGCATCGACAAGCAGCAGGTCGGCAACCTCGCGGCTGACATCCGTGCGATCCGCAAGCCGGAACCCTATCTGGGCAAGGGCATTAAGTACACCGGTGAGCACATCCGCCGCAAGCAGGGCAAGACCGGTAAGAAGTAAGAGAGGGAGTGACTGCATATGTTCACCAAGCGCGACCGTAATGAGATCCGCGAGATCCGTCATGCCCGCGTTCGTAAGAAGATCAGCGGCACCCCCGATATGCCGCGTCTGTCCGTTTACCGCAGCCTGAAGCACATCCAGGTTCAGCTCATCGATGATGTGGCTGGCAAGACCCTGTGCGCCGCTTCCACCTTGGAAAAGGACGTGCAGGCTCAGCTGAATGACCTGGATAAGAAGGGCGCTGCCAAGCTGGTGGGCAAGCTCATTGGTGAGCGCGCCCTCGCTGCTGGCTACAAAACCGTGGTGTTCGATCGCGGCGGCTATGTGTACACTGGCCGTGTTGCGGAGGTTGCTGCGGGGGCCCGTGAAGCGGGTCTGGAATTCTAATAAAGGAGGCAGCAGACAAATGCAACGCTACGGACAGGAAAGCGAATTCAAGGATCGTCTGGTTGCTGTCAACCGCGTCTCCAAGACCGTTAAGGGCGGCCGCAACATGCGGTTCTCCGCTCTGGTGGTCGTCGGTGACGAAAAGGGCCGTGTCGGTGCTGGCATGGGCAAGGCCGCTGAGATCCCGGAAGCTATTCGCAAGGCCACCGAGGATGCTAAGAAGCATCTTGTGACCGTCCCCATGGACGGCACCACGATTCCCCATAACACGACGGGGTATTTCTCCACCTCTAAGGTGGTGCTGCTGCCCGCTCCCGAAGGTACTGGCGTTATCGCCGGCGGCGCGGCGCGTGCCGTGCTGGAGCTGGCAGGCGTGGCGGACATCCGCACCAAGTCCTTTGGCACCAACAACCCCATCAACATGGTCAAGGCCACGCTGGAAGCGCTCAAGCAGCTGCGCAGCGCGGAACAGGTCGCGAAGATGCGCGGCAAGACCGTGGAAGAACTGCTGGGCTGAGGAGGTAAAGGACAATGCTGAAAGTTACGCTCATCAAGTCCCCGATCGCGTCTCTGCCGGTTCACAAGGCGACTGTGGCGGCGCTGGGCCTGCGCAAGGTTGGCCAGACCGTCCTTAAGCCCGACAACGCGGCCGTTCGCGGCCAGATCTTCGCTGTGAAGCACATGGTGAAGGTCGAAGAAGTTAACGAGTAAAGGAGGGTAAGCCATGAAACTGCACGAGCTGCATCCCGCCGAGGGTTCCACCACTGCTGCCAAGCGTCTTGGCCGCGGCGTGGGCTCCGGTCTGGGCAAGACCTCCGGTAAGGGTCACAAGGGTGCCAAGGCCCGCAGCGGCGGCGGCAAGCGCCCCGGCTTCGAGGGCGGCCAGATGCCCCTGTATCGTCGCGTCCCGAAGAAGGGCTTCACCAATATCTTCGGTACGGACTACGCGACTGTCAACGTCGAGAACCTCAACGTGTTTGAGGACGGCGCTGTGGTCGATGCGCAGGCGCTCATCGACGCTGGTCTCATCCGCAAGGCTCAGGACGGCCTGAAGGTTCTGGGCAACGGCGAACTGACCAAGAAGCTGACGGTGAAGGCTGCAAAGTATACCGCTTCCGCGAAGGAGAAGATTGAGGCCGTTGGCGGCACTGCCGAGGTGATCTGACATGCTTGAGACATTTCGCAAGCTGTGGAAGATCAAAGACCTCCAGAAGAAAGTTCTGTACACGTTCCTCATGCTCCTCATTTATCGACTGGTTGGCGTCATCCCGGCTCCGGGCATTGACGTCTCCCGTCTGAATGAAAGCAACAACTTCATGCAGCTGCCCCTGCTGAACATGATGCAGATGATGACCGGTAACGCCTTTGGTCAGATGACCATTATGGCAATGGGCATCACCCCCTACATCAATGCCAGCATTATCATGCAGCTGCTGGCGGTTGCCTTCCCGTCCCTGCAGCGGATGCAGGAAGAAGAAGGCGGCCAGGAAAAGATGGCGCGCATCACCCGTTATGTGACGGTTGGTCTGGCTGTCTTCCAGGCAATCGGTCTGTCCCGCGCGGGGGGCTATGTCCGCTCCGGCTGGTACAACACGGTGCTGGTTGGTTTGAGCATGGCTGGCGGCTCTGCGCTGGCGATGTGGATTGGCGAGCGCATTACCGACAAGGGCATCGGCAACGGCATCAGCCTGCTGATTTTCGCCGGTATCGTCTCCAACCTGTTCAACGGCATCACTGGCAACATCTACACCGCGGTGGCAAATGGCACGACGACCGCTTGGCTGTCTGTCCTTGTTATCCTGCTGATGCTGGTTGTCATGACCTTCGCCGTGACCTACGTTGACCTTGGCGAACGCCGTATCCCGCTGCAGATTTCCAAGCAGGTTAAGGGTCGCCGTGTTTACGGCGGTCAGAACACCCACATGACCCTGAAGGTTGTGTCCGTCGGCGTTCTGCCCCTGATCTTCGCGTACAGCCTGCTGGCGTTCCCTGGAACGATTGGCGCGCTGGTTGCGCCGAACAGCGGCTTCACCGCTTGGTGCAATGCCTACCTGAGCAGCGGCTCTTGGGTGTATATGATCCTCTCCGCGCTCCTGATTGTCGGCTTCACCTTCTTCTATTCGTCCATCAGCTTTGATCCGAATAAGCAGGCGAAGCAGCTCATGGAGCAGGGTGCGACCATCCCCGGACAGCGCGGCAAGAACATCCGCGATTACCTCGCCCGTACCACGAACCGCCTCAACCTGTTTGCGGCGCTCTTCCTCGCGGTGCTGGCTGTGATTCCGACGCTGCTGACCTCTTGGGTCACCAACCTCCCGTTCGCGGCTTCTTCCATCCTGATTGCTGTGAGTGTTTCTCTGGAAACCATGCGCACGGTCGAGGGTGAACTGTCCATCCGCGGCATTGAAACCGACAAAGACAACGGCTTCATGTAATCCATACGCAGGCCATGCACCGTTGAAACTCGTTTTCCGGTGCATGGCTTGTGTACTAATAGGGGAAAAATCACCGTAATACTATTTCTGGATGAAAATGAGCCGAGGCGCAAGCAGATGACTCAGCTGAATTCAGAAATGGTATGGCATGAATCGGTGCGGAGAGCAAAGCGCACGACGCATCGAAACATGAACGCGCGTTATGCGCGGACAGCGACAGAGTAGGAAGGAGCATCCGGATGAATATCATCTTCCTTGGACCTCCCGGCGCCGGCAAGGGTACGCAGGCGCAGCGCATCTGTAACGCACTGAATATTCCGCAGATTTCCACCGGCGACATTCTCCGCCGGGCCATCAAGGAGCAGACCCCCACGGGGCTGAAGGCGAAGAGCTACATCGACGCGGGCAAGCTCGTGCCGGACGACGTTATCATCGACATCGTTCGCGACCGTCTTGCGCAGGATGATGCCAAGAACGGCTACATCCTCGATGGCTTCCCCCGGACGGTTCCGCAGGCGGAAGCGCTGGAAGGCATTGCGGACATCGACGCGGTTATTGACCTCGACGTCGCCGATGAGAAGCTCATCGATCGCCTGAGCGGCCGCCGTGTGTGCCTGAAGTGCGGTGCGACGTACCACATTTCCCGCCTGAACGGGAAAACGAAATGTGATTCCTGCTCTGATGAGCTTGTGCAGCGCGCGGACGACAAGGCTGAAACTGTCCTCAATCGCCTGAAGGTGTACCACGACCAGACCGCTCCGCTGGTGGATTTCTACCAGAAGAAGGGACTGCTGCGCGTCATTGACGGCGATCAGGATATGGATACGATCTTCGCGTCCATCATGGCCATCGTGAAGGGCTAAGACATCATGATCAGTTTGAAGAATCCTGAGCAAATCGGCAAAATGCGTGATGCGGGCGCGCTTCTCTACGAAGTGCTGTGCCGCCTGCGCGAGGCCGTTCAGCCCGGCATGAGTACTGCCGCGCTGGATGTCTACGCCGAGCAGCTCATCCGCAAAAACCACGCCATCCCGTCTTTTCTGCATTACGAGGGGTATCCGGCATCCATCTGCGCGTCGATTGACGATGCGGTGGTGCATGGCATTCCCTCCGAAAAGCAGATTTTGCGGGAAGGGCAGATCCTGTCCATCGACTGCGGTCTGGTGCTGGACGGCTGGCAAGCCGACAGTGCCTTCACGATGGGCATTGGCGAAATTTCGCCGGAAGCGCAGCGCTTGATTGACGTCACGGAGCAGTGCTTCTTTGCGGGCGCACGGCAGGCCATCGCGGGCAAGCGGCTGGGTGACGTGGGTCACGCAGTGCAGCAGGTGGCTGAAACCAACGGCTATGGCGTCATCCGCGACCTGACCGGTCACGGCATTGGGCGCGAAATGCACGAAGATCCGCCGGTGTTCAATTACGGCACGCCGGATCGCGGCCTTCGCCTGCGCAAGGGCATGACCATCGCCATTGAGCCGATGATCTCCGCCGGCGACTGGCACATCACCTGCGACGCAGACCAGTGGTGCTACCGCACACGCGACCGCAGCCTGACATCCCACTACGAGCATACCATCGCCATCAATGAGGACGGTCTGCCGGAAATCCTCACCTATCCCGACTTCAAATGGGAGGACAAATGATGAATCGCCTGACGATGGAACCGGGGCGCGTCGTGCAGTCAACGCAGGGACGCGATGCCGGACGGTATTTCGTAGTGCTTCAGGTCGTGGACGATCGGCATGTGCTGATGGCGGACGGTCAAAGCCGCAAGATCGACCATCCGAAAAAGAAAAAGATGATGCATCTGCGCCCGAAGCCCATTGTGGTGAACGTGGAACCTCAGGCGCTGGAGAACAAGCATCTGCAGGACAGCGACCTGCGCAAGGCTCTCTCCGCGCACGGTCTTTCGCTGAAAGCGCAGAACGAACAACCCCACGCGGAAGCTGCCGCGGCTGGGGCCGACAAGGAGGACTGACATGTCCAAGAGCGACGTCATCGAACTGGAAGGAAAGGTCGTCGAGGCTCTTCCGAACGCCATGTTCAAGGTGGAGCTGCCGAATGGTCACATCGTGACCGCCGTCATCTCCGGCAAAATGCGCATGAACTTCATCCGCATCTACCCCGGTGACAAGGTAAAAATCGAGCTGTCTCCCTATGATCTCAACCGCGGCCGGATTACTTGGCGCAGCAAGACCTGACCAGCGCGAAAATAACAAGAAACCGTGCCGGAAGCCGCGATTCCGCAGGATTTTCCTCTTGACGGATGGCGGTCTCTGGTGTATAATAACTGATGCACTGTGTGACAAGCACATCGCATCAGACGCATCCGGGCGTGCGGTGCATTCTGCTCGCCCTCGTGGCATCATTTTCAACAGGAGGTAACAGCACATGAAGGTTCGTCCGTCCGTGAAGCCGATCTGCGAAAAGTGCAAGATCATTCGCCGTAAGGGCAAGGTCATGGTCATCTGCGAAAATCCGAAGCACAAGCAGAAGCAGGGCTGAGAAAGCATCACCGTGGGCAGTACGCTCACGGTGTTTTTTTGTGTTTATACTATTTTTCCTGCATTCAACTGCGCCGTCTGCTCGTGCCTTTTGATGCTGGAAATGGTATGATAACGCTTGCTATTATCAACAAAAATTGAGACTGCAATCGCTTGTAACCGAACACGCATTTGTGCTAAAATGTGTTGATTATCATACACGGAGGCGCAATGATGATGAAAAACGTTGCTATTGCAACTGACAGCCACTCCAGCATCACCCCCGAAATGGCGCAAACCCTTGGTGTCGCGGTGCTGCCGATGCCGTTTACCATCGACGGCACTTGCTATTTGGAGGAGGAGACGCTCACCCGCGCGGAGTTTTATGCGCATCAGCGGCGCGGCGCGAAAATCGCGACTTCCCAGCCTGCCCCGGCGGATGTGACCGCCCTCTGGGATAACCTGCTGACCGACCACGACGAGGTGGTCTATATCCCGATTAGCTCCGGTTTGTCCGGCTCGTGTCAGGCGGTAATGGCGCTGGCGGCGGATGCACCCTACGCCGGGCGCGTGTTCGTGGTGGACAACGGGCGCGTCGCGACGGCGCTGCATGTGACGGTGCTGGATGCGCTGCGTTTGCGCGACGCGGGGGATGACGCCGCGACCATCAAGCGGAAATTGGAGGCCGTTCGCGAGGACATGTGCATCTACGTCGCGGTGGAGACACTGGAGCATTTGAAGCGCGGCGGGCGCATCAGCACGGCAACGGCGCTTATCGGTACGCTGCTGCACATCAAGCCGATTCTGCACTTCACAACGGGAACGCTGGGCGCTTACAAGAAAGCGCGCGGCATGAATCGGGCGCAGGATGTGATGATAGAGGCGATTCGCGCGGAATTAGCCGGGCGATTTGCCGAACCGCTGGCGCAAGGGCGGGTGACGCTGCTGGCGGCATCGAGTGCCTCACCGGAGGCGACGGCGGCGTGGGAAGCGCGCCTGAAAGCGGAGTTTCCGGGGATGAAACTGCTCAGCGACCAATTGTCACTGGGGGTCTCGTGCCATATTGGGGAAGGCGGCATGGGGGTCGGGCTTAGTGTCAGCCCGGAATGAGCGAAAACAGCGAAAACGTTGTAGTTGCTCTTGACACGCTTTCTTTCGTCGTATATAATCAACGTATCGCGCGTTGAACGTTGCGAAGGAAAGGAAGCAAAGAAGATGAAATGGTGGAAGAAACTGTGCGCGGCGGCATTGGCGCTGTCCATGCCGGTGCTGGCTTCGGCGGAAGCAAAACTGGTGGATACGCAGACGTTTGCGCGTTCCATTACGCTGGGACGTGCCTCTGATACCTACGTGACCCGCGAGGACTGGCGCGATACGCTGCGGGCGATGGACGGCACGGCACTGTCGGAAAGCTACGCGGATATCAGCGCGCAGGAGAAAGGGCTGTACTATGAAGTCGCCAATGAAAATGGCGTCAACCAGACGGGGTTGATGGACGCGGCAGGGACGCTGCTGATTCCCATGGCGTATTCGGATTTCACCTATGTCGGCAATGGCTGGGTGGTCGCGGTGACGCTGGAAGAAACAACGGACGAAAAGAGCGACTATCGCGCTATGTTCGGCGGCGGACACTACAACGTCGTGCGCGGGGACATCTACTATGGCGCGCAGAAAATGGCGGAAATGAACCGCGAGGAAACGACGGGCGCGAGCATGGAGGTTTACGGCGCGTATCTGTTCGTTCGGCTGGACAAAAGCAGCGGCTTTTACTTGAAGACGGACGGGACGCGCACGGAATTCACCGGCGAGTCCTTCTCCCGCGGCGAATATGAGGAAATCTACAAGCAAGGCGTGTATCATCACCCGACGGCGCAGTTCGCGTTCGTCCCGGAATGCACGCTGACGGCGGATGAGGTGTCCCGCAGTGTCTGGTATGACGCGAAAACAGGCAATTTCTTGGATTTGCAGGGAAATGTGCTGCGCGAGGCGGTGCAGGACGGCAAGCCGCTGTATGACAGTGTGCGTTATTACGGCGGCGACTATATGCTGACAAAGAAGGATCGCTTGTCGGGCATCGTGGATATGACGGGGCAGGAAATCGTTCCGCCGATGTATGACACGCTTGGCGGCGACTACGCGGGCCTGCTGTTCGAGGGCGGCTATCAGGCGGCGCTGGAAGGCGGTAAGCTGTGCTTCCTGACCCGGGACGGGCAGGTGAGCGCGTCGGTGGATTATGAGCTGAAGGAAAACGATTGGAAGGGTCTTACCAACAACGCCCCGATGATTTATGCGGAGATGAACGGCAAAATCAGCGTCTTTACGGCGACGCGGGGCGAACTGCCCACCCAGTACGAGGAAGCCGCGCGGGGACAAGCCGGACAGGAGCTGCTGGCGGTGAAGCAGGACGGTTTGTGGGGCTGCATCGGGATGGATGGCGAGGTCGTCGTGCCGTTTGTGATGAAGTACGCGCCGGAGATTTCCTTCGATGGACGCTATGTTGTGGGCAGCACAGCAGAAGGGTATCAGCTTTTCACCATTTCGTATGGGGAATAACAGAGGCTGATTTTGCCTGCCCGCCGTGCCGGATGAAGGAAAAAATGCGCAGTGTGCCGCTTGCCACTTGCAAAAGACGCTGCTTGTGTGGTAGAATAAGATGTTCTGTTGCATGAGCGCGGAACAGCAGGAGGAAACCATGCGAATTTTTGTCGATGCAATGGGCGGCGATTTGGCGCCGCAAGCCCCGGTTGAAGGCACGGTGGAAGCGCTTCGCCGGAATCCGGAATTGACGGTGACGCTGGCGGGCATTGTGCCGGAAATCGAGAAGTATCTGGCGGGCGCGGATGATGTGCGCAGCCGGATTACGCTGCTGGATGCGCCGGAAGTCATTACGAACCACGAATCCCCCGTCATGGGTGTGCGCAAAAAGACGAAATCAGCGACGGTGCTGGGAATGCTGGCTGTCCGCGACAAGGAAGCGGACGGGTTCGTCTCCGCCGGGTCTACGGGCGCAGTGCTGGCGGGCGGCATGTTCCGGCTGGGGCGTATTCCGGGCGTGGAGCGTCCGGCGCTTGCCCCGCTGATGCCCAACGGCAAGGGCTATTTCCTGCTCATTGACTGCGGTGCAAATGTGGACTGCAAGCCGGAATACCTGACGCAGTTCGGCGTGATGGGCGACGCGTACATGCGCGGCGTGATGGGCATCGAGAAGCCCCGCGTCGGCATTATCAACATCGGCGCGGAGGACGAAAAGGGCAATGCGCTGGTGAAGGACGCGTTCCCGATGATGGCGGAAGCGCCGTATCACTTCGTCGGCAGCGTGGAAGCGCGCGATTTGTTCAGCGACATTGCGGATGTCTGCGTCGCGGACGGATTTGCGGGCAACCTCGTCCTCAAAACGATGGAGGGCGTCGCGATGTTCATGCTGAAGACGATGAAGCAGGAGCTGATGGCAGATACGCGCTCGAAGATAGGCGCGGCACTGGCGAAACCGGCTCTCCGCCGCTTGAAGCACACGCTGGATTACACCGAAGTCGGCGGCGCACCGCTGCTGGGCGTGCAAGGCGCAGTCGTCAAGGCGCACGGATCAAGCAACGCGCACGCATTCTCCTGCGCCATTGACCAAGCCATCAAGATGGTGAACGGTCATGTGGTTGAGATTATCGAAAAGGGCGTCGCAAAAATGAATTCACAGGATGTACAGTGACCCCAAAGCAGCGCTGCAAAGCGATGTTACCTTAGCTATCCGCATTTTGAAAGGAGAAAACACTATGTCTACGTTTGAAACCCTGAAGGGCATGATTGTCAAGCAAATGAAGGTGAACCCCGACACCGTGACCGAATCCAGCCGTCTGGTGGAGGATTTGAAGGCGGATTCCGCGAACGTCATGGTCATGATTATGGACGTGGAAGACACGTTCGGCATCACGGTCGAGGATGACCAGATTATGAAGCTCAAGACGGTTGGCGACGTCGTGAAGTACATCGACGCCAACAAGTAAGTTATCCGCGAATTATGGCACGCGCAGCCTCCTCCGACGACTGCGGAGGCTGTGTGTCGTTGCAAAAAATGGGGGGTGTCTGCATGATGCAGCAGTTTTTGTCGGCACTGGGGTATCAGTTCAAGAATCCGGCGCTGCTCCGGCGGGCGCTGACGCATCCGTCGATGGGGCCGGAGGACAACCAGCGCTTGGAATTTCTGGGGGACGCGGTGCTGCAATACATCATGTCGGATATCCTCTACCAAAGTCACCCGGATTGCCACGAAGGGCAGCTGACGCATCTGCGCGCGCTGTCCGTGTGCGAGGCGAACCTCTCGCAGGTCGCCAAGAAGCTGCACGTCGGCGAAGCGCTCATCATGGACAAGGGGGAGGAGCTGACCGGCGGGCGCGAGAAGCCGTCCGTGCTGTGCGACGCAATGGAGGCAATTCTGGCGGCAGTGTATCTGGACGGTGGCCTGGACGCGGCGCGGGCAATCATTCTCCGCTGCTGGCCGAAGCCGGAGGACGTGCAGCGTCCGATGCAGGACAGCAAGGGCGCTTTGCAGGAGTTTTTGCAGCGCGATGGCAGCGAGGCGCCGACCTACGAGATTATCGCGCAGGACGGTCCGCCGCACAACCGCACATTCGAGGCCGCCGTGAGCCGCTTCGGGGTGGAACTCGCCCACGGCACGGGCCGCACGAAGAAACAGGCGGAGCAGGCGGCGGCGCTCGCGGCGCTGCAAAAGCTCAAATCCGGCGACAAGCAGAAATAATTCGCACAGACTGCAAACCGACGTGCCGGAAGCGGCACACGCCGCTTTGCGGTCTGCGTTTTTTGGTTCATCACGGAATCTTGGGGGGAAGAGCAGCTTGGGGGCGCGTCTGCGGACGCGCAAAGTTACTGGCAGGGA
>ERZ824598.178-NODE-178-length-110680-cov-5.187688_pt1 | contig 110680 bp, 104 predicted proteins | sample MGYA00519934_ERZ824598 | MGnify/ENA primary metagenome ERZ824598 (study PRJEB31778, sample SAMEA3449177) | human gut metagenome | biome: human gut; feature: human-associated habitat; material: faeces | place: United Kingdom | collected 2010/2012 ... | reverse complement strand
TATTTTCTAATTTTTACTGTCTGAAAAAAGAAGGGCGGCTCAACCATTGCCGCATGGATGCATTTTTGACATATCTGCAAAAGAAAAGCATGGATACCGTAGAAAAAATGCACAGCCTGCGTCTGTTAGAACGGCAGGCAGGTGCGGAGGAAAACCTCTTAGAAGCAGATCTGTATGGAACAATGGGTGACTATATCCGCAGAACATTATATGGAGGAGCGGTGATCGATGGATAGGGAATTATATCTTACGATAAAAGAAACAGTTTTAGAAAAGATGGATAGCAGCAGGGAATTATCCGATGCAGAACTGATGGAACAGATTGAGGAGGAATTGCAGAAAACAGACAAAAATGGTCTGCTCTCCTTTGAGGAACGAAAGGAATATGCAAGAGCAGTATTTGATTCTTTTCGGAAATTTGGCATATTACAGGAACTTATTGAAGATGAAGAAGTGACAGAAATCTTAGTCAATGGAGCAGATAAGATCTTTTATGAAAAACAGGGAGAACTGCATTTGTTCCCTAAGACATTTTCTAAAGAAGAAGAACTCTCAGACCTGATACAGACTATTTGTGCAGGTGGAAACCGTATGGTCAATGAAGCCTCTCCGATCGTAGATACAAGGTTGGCAGATGGTTCAAGAGTGAATATCGTGCTGCAGCCGGTGTCTTTAGATGGCTCTAGTATCTCAATCCGGAAGTTTTCAAAAGAACCTATGAATATGGAAAAACTCTTAGCTTATGGTTCCCTGTCACAGGAAATGGCAGATTTTTTAGAAAAACTGGTAAAGGCAGGATATAACATCTTTGTATCAGGCGGAACAGGAGCCGGAAAAACGACCTTTTTAAATGCACTTTCAGGCTATATTCCTAAAGATGAGCGTGTGATCACGATTGAAGATTCAGCAGAATTGCAGCTAAATGGCATTGCAAATCTCATCCGTTTAGAAACAAGGACAGCAGGGTTTGAAGGTGTGGATTCCATTGGAATCCGCGAACTGATACGAACTGCACTTCGGATGCGTCCCAGCCGTATCATTGTCGGGGAGTGCAGGGGTGCAGAAGCGATCGATCTGTTGAGTGCAAACAATACCGGACATTCCGGCAGCCTTGGAACAGGACATGCCAATGGAACATATGACATGATCCACCGCTTAGAAACAATGGTACTGATGGGAATGGAACTTCCGGTAGCTGCGATACGGGGACAGATCGTTTCCGGCATTGATATTTTTATCCATCTCGGCAGACTGCGGGATAAGAGCAGAAAAGTATTAGAGATCGCAGAGATAGAAGGCATGAAAGATGGTGAGATCCTATTAAATGTACTGTATCAGTTTATGGAAACGAAAGAAGTAAACGGAAGGATAGAGGGAAGATGGGAAAAACAGGGGGAATTGCTGCATAGGAAAAGAAGTGGGCTCAATATCCTTCCAGGAAAAGGTTTTTACCACTCCCTCCTTTTCCGGAGCAATAATATCCAAGCCATAAAGAACATGATAATTCTTTAAGGCAACAACAAGATTAGAACCCACAAAGCCGTGGATTCCCGTAATTAGAATATTCATGAAAATAGTCTATAAAACATTACTTCCACTCTCAGATACATTCATCAGTATTGTGATTGTAGTTCAGAGTTTCCCAATACATGTATATTCAACCCCTATTTCTTGCAATTCATTCTTATCATAAATATTGCGTCCGTCAATTACCACCGGTTGTTTCATTGTTTTTTTCAACACTCCCCAACTTGGCATCCTGAACTCTTTCCATTCGGTTACCAGCAGCAAAGCATCAGCATCTAATACAGCATCATACATATCCGTAGCATAAACAACCTTACCACCTACTCTACGTTTACATTCTTTCATGGCAATAGGGTCATACACTTTCACTGTCACACCGAATTCTACTAATTTATCTATCAGTACCAAAGCCGGAGCCTCACGCATATCGTCCGTTTCCGGCTTGAATGCCAATCCCCACATAGCCACCTGCTTACCTTTTATATCACCATTGAAATGTTTCAACAGCTTTTCAAAAAGAATACTCTTTTGGTTTTCATTGACTTCCTCCACTGCTTTAAGCACACGCATCGGATAGGCATTCTTTTCGGCCGTCTTTATTAAAGCCTTTACATCTTTCGGAAAACAGGAACCACCATAGCCACAACCCGGATAAAGGAATTTGCTGCCAATACGACTATCCGCACCAATACCCTTGCGTACCATATTTACATCAGCCCCTACAAGTTCACATAAATTCGCTATATCATTCATGAAACTGATACGGGTAGCCAACATTGAGTTTGCTGCATATTTTATCATTTCAGCACTGGGAATGTCAGTAAATATCAAACGATAATTATTCATCATGAAAGGTTTATAAAGACGTTCCATAATATCTTTTGCCTTTTCTGATTCAATGCCCACCACTACACGGTCCGGTTTCATAAAGTCATCCACTGCATCACCCTCTTTCAGGAATTCAGGATTGGAAGCCACATCAAATTCTATCTTCACATTACGTTTGTCAAGTTCTTCCTGAATAGCGGCCTTAACTTTCTGTGCAGTACCTACAGGAACAGTACTCTTAGTAACTACCAGAACATACCTTTTCATGTTACGTCCAATGGTACGTGCTACTTCAAGTACATACTTCAGATCGGCACTTCCGTCCTCATCGGGGGGAGTCCCTACAGCGCTAAACACCACCTCCACATCATCCAGACAATCTGATAAACAGGTCGTAAAGTTCAATCGCCCTGCATTATAGTTACGATGTACCATATTCTCCAATCCCGGTTCATAAATGGGGATAATTCCTTTCTTCAAATTCTCAATTTTACTTTCTTGTACATCTACACAAGTAACATCTATCCCCATTTCCGAGAAACAAGTTCCAGTTACCAAACCGACATAACCTGTTCCAACAATTGCTATTTTCATAATTTCTTGATTTACTCTTTATAATTGATAAAAAGAACGATACCACTCTATTGTATCTTTCACTCCTTCTCCAATAGATTTATTAGGTTTAAATCCCAATTCATTCTGCAATGCTGTAGTATCCGCATTTGTCTGATAAACATCACCGGGTTGCATCGGAAGAAATATCTTTTCTGCCGGATGCCCAATCGCTTCTTCTATGGCCTGTATAAAATCCATCAACTTCACAGGATGCGAATTACCAATGTTATAAATCTTGTAAGGTGCAGTGGAGGTGCTGGGATCCGGTGTTTCCGCTTGCCAGTCAAAATCAGGAGATGGAGTATGATCTATCACTCGCAAAACACCCTCTACAATATCGTCAATATAGGTAAAGTCACGAAGCATATCACCGTTATTGAATACCTTTATAGGACGATGGCGTAACATGGCATCTGCAAACAAGAAAGGAGACATGTCAGGGCGTCCCCAAGGACCATATACCGTAAAAAAACGGAGTCCTGTTGAAGGAATGCCATAGAGATGACTGTATGTGTGAGCCATCAACTCATTGGATTTCTTCGTAGCAGCATATAAACTCACCGGATGAGCTATACTATCCCTTTCTGAAAAGGGAACTTTACCATTCAAACCATATACACTACTGGAACTGGCATATATCAAATGTTTTACTTTGTAATGACGACATCCTTCTAAAATATTTAGAAATCCATCCACATTACTTTCTACGTAAGCATAGGGATTTTCAATAGAATATCTTACTCCCGCCTGAGCTGCAAGATTCACTACCTTATCAAAATGCTCATTGGCAAACAGCATCCGCATAGCTTGTTTGTCCTCAAGATTCATACGAACAAAACGGAAAGAAGCATATTCTGAACTTCCTACAAACTTATACCAGTCTATATCATCCTTAGAGATACCCAGTGTACCCAAACGACCATATTTCAGGTTCACGTCATAGTAGTCATTCAAATTATCCAGCCCAAGGACCTCATCACCACGACCCAATAGACGCCTACACACATAAGAGCCTATAAAACCGGCTGCACCGGTAACTAAAATTTTCATGCTTTACTCAACTGACTATATATTTCAAGATGTCTACGTATTACATTCTCTATTGAAAAATCTTTTTCAGCCAAAATACGCGAGTTGCGCCCCATATTTTGTCTCAAATTCTCATCTTCAAAAAGAAGGTTCAATTTCTTCGCTAAAGTATCACTGTCTTTTACAGGAATTAGATAGCCATTATAGCCATCCACCACTGTTTCTTTACATCCAATGGAATTCGTAGTCACTATAGGACGACCAACAGCAGCAGCTTCAATTAATGACTTTGGAAGACCCTCTTTATAATAGGAAGGGAATGCTACTATATGGCAAGATTTCAATAACTCCAACACATCCGTACGATATCCTAGCCACTGAATATATCCACCATCACATACAGATTTAAGTTCCTCCTCTTTTATTGCTTTGGGGTTATCATCCAATCCACCACAAAGCAGAAACTCTACTTTATCTCTATATTTTTCTTTAAGTTTCAACGCAGCATCTACTAACACAAATACCCCTTTTTCTACAATCATACGAGCAGTAAGCAAAACTTTGATTTTTTGACTTTCCAGTTCAGGAGTATAACAATATTGGTTCAAATCTACTCCTGACCCTTTTATCATGAAAGCCTGTTCTTCTTTTATAATCCTGTTTTTTAAGAATAAACCTTTATCTTCTTCATTCTGAAAAATTACTGCAAGATTTTTACGATGGTGAGAAAAGCGAAGTACCCTAGGGAGAAGTTTTGAAACTAATGATGTATTTTCCTCTGAGAAAAAGATTCCCAATCCACTAACAGCATTAACTACTCCATGTACTTTTGCCAGTTTTGCAGCTAGAGTCCCCCAAAGTATAGTCTTTAAGCCTACATGATGAACAATATCCGGTTTTTTACGTCGATAGAGACGATACAGAAACCAACATGTATACAACTCCTCTATAATGTTTTGCCCGGAACGGTTCATAGGCAAATCAATCACCTTTAAACCCAAAGCCTCGATATACTGTTTTTTACCGGTATCTTTCGTCACAACAGTAACACCATAACCGTTTTTTTGAGCACTTAAAGCAATGTCTTTACGATGAGAGAGGAAAAACCAATCGACATTGACAACAATGAAAAGTTTAGCCATTACTTAGAAAGGTAAAAAAGAAGAAATATCAAACTGTTTTCCTAATATAAAATCAAATTCATCTGGATTAAATTGTACATAGCCACTCCAAGGATAAAAAGTCAATTCTCCAAAATACACCTTATTTCGAATATAATACAAATCAACGCGCACAAAAGGGAAATCTGCAGATAGTACTTCTGCTACCATTAACATATCATCCAAGCCTTTAGGCTTCTGTCCAGAATCAAAAAATGAAGGACAATCACTAGAAACATTCAAACAGCACCATTTCGTATCATAAAAATTACGTTTATGACCAATGTATCGATCTATATCATATACAATACAATAAGGTTTCCCGTTAAAACAAAATATTTTATAATCAGATATTCCAGCATCAGGATTATCTTCATTTACAAGTAATTCCTCAATTATATATTGAGATTTTGTAATCCCAGTATATGCCCATTCGCGTCCTGCGTTTATATCCTTCTTATTTTTCCAACCAACTAGATGGCTTTTCACAGACTCTATATCCAGGTCTGATTTATTCTTACATATAAAAATATTTTCCCCTCCACCACCATCTGTCGTTTTGATAACAAAACTATCTGGTAACACTTTCCAATCTATATCTTTACAATCTTCATACACTCCATATAAAGTATTTAATATGGAAGCTAATCCCTTAGTAGCTACATATTCTCTAACTCGATATTTATCAACGCATTGAAACAGAATTGGGTTACGATAATACATTTTATATAACTGCAACTTCTCCGTATAGCGTTGAGGACTATTTAAATCAAGTTTGCGTCCCATTTTTATACGATACTGCCATTTCAGCATAATAGCATCTGGAACAAAAGCTAAAAATTTCAGAATTAGGAAACGCAGTTTTTGGTTTTGAATAATTCTTTTATAATTCATTACATAAATATTATAAAAAATTCTCTAAATAAAAGTTTTGCAACCAAGAAGCTGTTTCTTTTACATCATACCCCGATTGAGAAGCTACATTCTCTTTGCCTCTCTCATATTCAAGTAAATATTCCACTTCAGAAACCCATTTTTCAACATCTAAAGGTAATTGATGAAATAATGAAGATATATTTGCTTCTACCGGAATATTATTAGAGACAATTGTAAGCATCCCCGATGTTTGTGCTTCAACCGCAACAATTCCCAACCCCTCAAATATGGAAGGAAATAAAAGACAATCAGCAGCCATCATAAATTGATTAACATTCTCCCTCACCCCTAAAAGCTCAACACTATCAATTATTCCTAATTTCATAATTTTATGTTCGACTTCTTTCTTCAACGGTCCTTCTCCAATCAACCAAAGTTTGGAATTTGGATATTTTTGATGAAATCGAACAAAAAAATTCAATAAGAATATATGATTTTTCTGTTTTACAAATCGCCCTACATGAAGAAATACAAACTCTTTCTCAATATTAAATGTATTGCGAATTTCTATTCGAATCTTTTCATCAAATAAATATTTTGTAGAATAAATCGCATTTCTAACCAAATAGAAATTTGGAGATGATATATTTTTTTTACCAAACAGCCATTTCCCAGCCATTATAGAGCATGCAAAATTGTGAGTGGAATATCGTCGTAACAACAATTTTGTATATATTCGAAAAGGAGTCTTTATGCTCAAAGAAGGATTTGCAATGTGACTATGAGCAATTCTGACAGGAATTCCAGCTTCCTTAGCCGCTCTAAGTACATACATACTAAAAGTATTTATATGAGAATGAACTATTTTATATTCTGGATGAGAAGCAAAAAAACAGTTCAAAGAATTTATATATTTATTATGATGAAAAGGATGCAAAGAAGGAACAGAATAAATCCTTCCTCCCATTTTAAGAATTTCATTATCATAGAACCCCTCAGAATTCCGATGAACTAAAAAATCAAACTGTACTTTACTTCGATCCATTTGTCTATAAAATGTCATAAGTAAAGTTTCTATGCCTGCTGCATCCATCTTAGTAACAACATGCAAAACACGGATAAAATTTGTCATTATATATATCTTATTGCTCAATGTTTGTTATAATACACTAATACAACCTATGCCTTATATATTCTATAAACTTTCTAAGCCATGTTTTTTTTCTCCATGTACCTGTACAACAATGAATAGCATAAGATTTAGAAGTTACTAATTTAGGATGAGGAGCAAACACCTCTGATACATAAAATTTAACATTAAGCAACTTTTGTTCTCTGTTAATATATTTAAAACCAAAATTTCTTGCATAAAAAGCCATAATATCCGGAAGTATTATTTTATTATTAAAAAGTCCATCAGCAAGAATAAAATTCTTACCTACATAATAATCCAAACAACTCTTTATATAACTATTTCCCTTTTCTGCACCTATCACAGCTGCTTGCACTTGAAGCCCTAAACCTATTTGTATTGAATCATATAATAAGTTTCCTTTGTCATCAAAAAAACCATTTTGCACAGCAATAGGATATATTTTAGGATTAAATTCTATAGCAGAAAATGCAGGATCGCTTAAAAAAACATCAAAACTTTTAAGCACCCGCACATCAGAATCTAAATAAATACCACCTTCTGTATATAAGGCATGTAAACGAATATAATCTGCTGCAAAAGCCCATTTTTTACATTCATATGCCTCTTTGACAAAAGGAACAGAAGTTACATCAAAATTAGTTGTATCCCATTTTTTTATTACATATTCAGGCAGTTTCTCCTTCCATGATTCAATACATTTCTTTATCAAATCGGGATATGGTTCATTACTTAGCCAACAAAAGTGAATCACTTTAGGTATCATAACAGTTATACTTTACTATCAATTTTCTGTATAAAACATTTATTTACATCAATTTACGTTCTTCATCAATTTATATAATCCTTGATTTTTCTTTTGAAGAAATCTCTAAACTTTAACAGCAAATGTTTACCAAACAACCTAAACTTATTTACTTTCAACCAGGAGTTTACAAAATGATGAACACAATATGTATTTTCTGACACAATATAAGTTGGTTTCATATCGTCTGAACGAATGTGAACATTTGCACAAAACCAATCATTCGGAAATTGGTTAAATACTTTCTCACTTTGGATAAAACTAATAGTATTCTCAATATTATTGATACGGTAATGAGAAGTAATAATTTCATAAACAATATCAGGAATCACTTTCGTATCAAGAGTTCCATCTAACTTTATAAAATTACGATCTTCATAATAATCCATACACAGTTTTATCCATTCACAGCCTTTCTCTGCACCAAACGCAGCTACCTCTACTCTATTTCCGACACCTTCACGTCCTATAAAATAAGGCAAGAACAATAAATCATCAAAGGGCTTCACCACTTCTACATCACTATCCAAATATATACCACCATATTTATAAAGTGCATACATCCTTATAAAGTCAGCAGCAAAAGCATATTTTTTCTTATCAAATGCTTCTTTTACCCATGGAATTACAATATTCTCATCAAGACACTTTTGCCAATCCCATAATACAAATGTGTAATCAGGAATAATTTTATGCCAAGTAGCAATACAATATTCTATTTTTTGGGGATAAGCCTCACCACTTAACCAACAATAATGAATAACTTTAGGTATCATAAGTCTAAATATTTTTGACGAACAGGATCTGCTTTTTTTGTAAAAATTGATGTATATGGCACACAACGCTGGTAATTTTTTAATCCATATTGATTTGAAGCATTATAATATGTGTACATATTTACACTAACAGTTAAGATTATCAATATCCTTAAAATAGATAAACAATAAGGTTGAATATTAGACAATATTTTTTTATTAAAGAATAATACATCTGAATATAATGCAATTTGAAATACACCAAAAAATTGCGACAAACGATGCAAAATAGGCACTGAAGTACTTAACAAAACCATTACAATAAACAATAAAGACAAACAGTTAATATAGGGAAATGTTTTTATACCAGCACGCCTAACAAGATAGTAAGAAATCAAAACTGGAAAAACTTTAATCATAATTGAGAAAATAACCCCTACAAAATTTAATTTATTCTCTATATAATCACTGCCAAGATAATATGAATATGCCTCCCCCTCAGTAAAGAAAGATATTTGCATAAGAGCATCTTGAAAATAAATATTAATAAAAGTACCAGAAACAGCAATAACCACTAAGAAAACACAAACCCAAAAGTTGTAATTTATTCTTTTTAAGAATGGTATAATAAAAGCTATTAATGCAGTAAAATGAAAACATGCAGCTAAAGTAATAGTTACATAGAATTTTAATAAACTATTATTTTCAAGGAATTTTAAAGAATACAAAAACACTCCTATCGCAATTGACTGCCGTAAAGGCTCAAAATTATATTCATAAAAATAAGCAACAAAATATAGCAAAAGAAACAGAAAAACATTATTAACATATCTTTTTGCAAAAGAAAAAACGCTACAATTAATAAAAGCAATAATTATGAAATGTGCAAATATCCATACATTCGAGATTGTTTTTACAAATGACATTAAAAGTACAAATAGAGGTTCCCAACGCGAATCAGAAAAGGAGAATTTATCAATAGTAGATAATTCACTTTCAAACCAATTCTGATAAACCATCGTATCTCCTCCCATTTTATAACTAAAAGTAGGGATACAAATAAATACCAGTAAAAGAAAATTAGCCCAATAATTCCTAAATATCAAATCTTTATGACTACTATTTATTCGAAAGTCATATTTAATAATTAAATAAATAAGTAATATTATAACAAAAATATATATACCCATTATTATAGAATAAAAAGGTTACCCTCTTAAAGCTTTTTTTATTATTCTTTTTAAATTATAGTAGAAAAACTTATACTTAGGATAAACTGACATCACATCAAAATATGTTTTACAATGTGTGCCCTTTTCTAAAAAATCTAAATGAACTTTTAATGCTATATCTACCTCATTTTCCATTCCACTTGTTCTGTCATTTAATGTATAAAATGTCTTATTTAAATAAACATCTTCTAATAGATCAGATATAGGGATTTGAGGTTCTTGTTCTCTTAAAAAACGATTGGTAGTAGTGACTCCATAAACTCCTAAAGCCATATAATCCTGCGCATCAATAGATATTGTTGGTACCCCCAATTCCGCACTAGCTAACACAGAATTTGATATGGCAATTCCTACATCACATTGCTTTATCAAATCTTCGGGAATAGGAAATAGAAAACCAAGCAAAATTATATTAACATTACAAACCTTCACAAATAAATCCTTTATATAATCTTCTACAGAACCATCAGCCGAAGCCCCAATGAAAATTATATTGAACTTTACACTTGAATATTTAGTAGTGAATATTTTAATTTCATTCAACATTGTTTTTACATAAGGTTTTTCCAATCGCCCTACACTCAAAACCGTATAATCACATTTCGGAAAAGAGCATCTATTCTCAATCTTAGCAACTACGTTGGAACAAATCGGATTAGCTTCATAAATATACGCTTCATATTCTTTCTTATAATATTCTCCCATAAAACGTAGAAGCGTTTTTCGATATCCGTTTAAACACTCCCAACGCTTTAACTTATACTCAAAAAAATCGGCTTCTTTTTTCGTCAAATGATAAGTTTTCTCTTCTAAAGGATACAAAATATGAATACCACCTATCTTATTAGCTAGCATTTCTCCCCAATATGCAAGATGATACAAATGGGTCTCTATAACTATTTCATCATAATTAGCATTACAAACCTGATTACCAAGCAAATCTATAATATTGTTGATTATATTTTTAGTCAAATAATAAAAGGGATAACATAACTCTTTTATAAAATTACTTCGATACTCTTTCAAATTTTCCAGCACCACATCAAAATCCTGATAAAAGAATACATCAACTTTCCATCCTCTATCTTGAAGAAACTTACATTTATTACTTACAAACATTTGAGAGCCTCCCATATTTCCAATAGCAGGAGTCAAAAAGATATATTTTTTCATTTATTTAAAGCTGCTAACTTTGATTTTACAAGCATCAGTAAATTCACTTTTACCTCTTTTGATAAAAATACCCAAGCCACAATAAGTACATTTACTACACTAATTACCACCACTACAATAAAACCCAAAAAACTTTCTTTATTTACATGTTGAGCAACTATAAATGGAATAACTGATGAAAGAACTAAAATAAAAAAGCTTCTACCAAAACAATTTATAAATTCAGACACTCTATATCCCAAATCTTTGACTAACAAATATGGTTTAATGATAAAAGCAAATAAAAAAGAAACAGTGATGTAACTGTACTGTACCCACATCACACTCAAATTACATTTAAGCAATATATATGCCAGTATAAATTGCCCTCCACATACAAAAAAGGCTGCAACTGAGTTTCTTTTCAATTTACCAGCTGCAGTAAGCGGAGTATAAAATGCACTACTATATGTTCCCATCATAGCAGAAACAATTATGCATTGTGAAAATGCAACAGCATATTCAGGAACTTCTTTTAACCATAATTTCATGATAGGTTCAGTAAGAAGAAGAACTGGAATTCCAATAAGCAAAAACAACTCAAAAACATAAATAGAAGACTCAAGGGTTAACTTTCTTGACTCATCATATTGTCTTGCTGCATATAGCTTAATAATCTGCGGATTAATAGCAGTTCGAAAATTATTTGTGAATTGCGTAATACCGTATGACAACTGAGTAGCAACAGCTTGTGCCGCAACCACAACCGGCTGAAAAAACATACCGAAAAGCATCACCAAACCTTGCGAACGAAGGGTTTCAGCACAATGGGATATAATATTCCACCCAGAGAATCTCATCATCTCTTTCAGTGTTGAGATATTAAACTCCTTTGTGACATGCGATTCATCCCAACGCCTGTAGCAATAATAACGATAAATCATCGCTATTGAAAATTGAGTTATAAACATCAATATAGCATAGAAAACTAATTGATCAATGGGTGATACCACAATCAGATATGCTATAGCTAGTTTCAACACAGCTTCGAGCAGACTGATATAGGCAAATGCCTTCATTTGCTCATGTGCCATAATTAACGAAGTATAAGGCACTTGCGTAAATGTAATCAAGACAGTAGCTACTGAAATTTGAAATACCCACAATGTAGCCTCAAGACGTTCGGCTGGTATAATTGCCTTATTAAGCACAAACCACAAACCAACCGTTTCCATTAGTACTACCACAATGCAGCCTAATGCGAAATGAGAAAAGAAAGAAGTGCTGAACGTTTGCTTTAATCTCTTAAAATCACCAATACCGATATCAAAAGTAAGAAAACGGGAGGTAGCAGTGGCTAATGTTCCATTTAAGAATGCAAGCATACTAACTATTCCTCCTACCAAATTATACAAACCATAATCATCAGCCCCCAAAGCATTGAGAATAACTCTCGATGTATAAAGGGTTACTGCCATGATAAGCAGCATTCTGATATAGAGAAAACCGGTATTCTTAGCTATCCTTTTCGAATCAATCATTCGTCGTTACTCTCTTGATTTATAAAACTCATCAATCAAATCAACAACTATCTTAATCTCCTCATCCTTCAACTCATAGAACATAGGTAAACGTAACAGACAATCTGCAAAACGATCACAGAACGGCAAGTTGGGAATTTCTGTATAATTTGCTTTGTAATAGCCACTAAGATGCAAACTTAAATAGTGAAATACAGACAGTACACTATTGTCCTTCAAGTATTTTATAAGCACAGTGCGCTCCTCAAGCGAACGGCACACCAAATAGAACATATGAGCATTATTAGTCGCATATTCCGGCAGATTCGGCAAATGAACAAAACCTTTATCTTCAAGGTGCTTCAATCCTTCATAATATTGTTCCCAGATAGCTTTGCGACGATCTTGAATCATATCCAAATTCTCAAGTTGCGCATAAAGAAATGCAGAAACAGTTTCTGAAGGCAGAAAAGACGAACCAGTGTCCACCCAACCATATTTATTCACCTCACCACGAAAGAATTCAGAACGGTTGGTACCCTTCTCCCAAATAATTTCCGCACGACGGATGAACCGCTCATCGTTAATAACAAGCAAACCTCCTTCACCAGAGATTATATTCTTCGTTTCATGAAACGAAAAAGCCGCCAAATGACCGATGCTTCCCAACGGACGTCCTTTATAAAAAGAATCTATGGCTTGTGCGGCATCTTCCACTACGAGTAAATTGTACTTCTCTGCAACTTCCATAATTTTATCCATATCACAAGCTACACCAGCATAGTGAACAGGAACAATCACTTTTGTCCTCTCTGTAATCAAAGCTTCAATCTTATCTGCATCAATATTCGGATTATCCGAACAACTGTCTGCAAATACAATACGTGCACCCTGACGTACAAAAGCCAGTGCCGACGATACAAAAGTGTAACTGGGTACAATTACCTCATCACCAGGCTTTATATCACAAAGAATAGCAGCCATTTCCAAAGCATCAGTACAAGATGTCGCCATCAATGCTTTTTTAAAACCATAATGTTCTTCAAAAAATGTCTGACACTTTTTTGTAAATACACCATTACCTGAAAGCTTACCTGTGTAAACTGCTTGATACATGTAATGAGCTTCCTTACCTGTAAGAAAAGGTTTATTAAAAGGAATCATAATAAAAATATATATTTATTGGAAATATTTATCTATCAAGGAAATCATCCTGTCTTTCAATCCAATTTGTAAAGGTGCTTGCAATAAATATGGTTCACCAACATCATTGCCTTCTACCACCAACCATCCTTTATCGCTATAGGCCAAATCCCAAGATATAACAGTAGCTCCTTCAACTACCGATGCCAGTTCTTTCACCAGTTCGATAGCCTTACGCCATTCGGGCAAGTCAAAGCCTACAAGTTTACATTTCGTATCAGGATGAACCGAATATTCATTCGACCGGTTATCACGGGCCATACTACAAACAAATCCATGTTCAATATCAATACCGGCATAAATTCCTCCAGCACCTGCATTATCGACATTCGAATGACCTGTACCCATTCTTAAAGCAGCTCCTACAATATAAACTTCATTTTGTATTTTAAAAGTTGCCAATCTAACCGTGTTTATACTTTCCGGATGCAAAACCGACATGGCAGGATGCTGATTGATCAACTCTTCTAAAACAAAAGCCCCCTGTTCTTTCATCATATAAAAAAACGTTAAGATATCTCCACAAAAGTCCTTAACAATTTTAATGCCCGTTCCAGAATGCCCCGTCAATGGTTTTACGATAAAAGACTTATGAGATCGAATAAACATTGTCAGTTCTTGCAAATCTTCATCACCGCAAACAACTATCAGTTCTCTCTTATAATACTTTTTTAATTTTCTATAACAGGTACCTTTATCTTCAAATAAATCTCTGATAGAATCTTTATTGAGCAGCTCACAATAACCATATTGCAGTTTCAAATTATTATATTGTCTCCTTCCAATATGATTCTTCTCATAAAACTTAAAAATAAAATACTCTTCAAAACTGACTCCATATCTATGAAGACTATACATCAAATCCCTTTGTAAATGACATTTATCACCTCCTCCATTCACAAACACATCATATCCAATCCTTTGTCGTTTTATTTCTTCATTTATACGCTTAATTCCGCCTTGATAATATTGTCGGTCAAAAATTTTATAATAGAGAATATACATTCTTTTCCAAAATTCGGTTCTATCTGCCATATAACCTAAAAAGTTCTCTATCCGGCGTCTATTTTCCAACGACTTATCGTCTTCGCTATTACGTAATATTTTTCTTTCATTTCTCTCTTATTAATCCCAAACAATACCAAGTAACTCGCCCTTTTCAGATTGAACTTTTATTTCGAGTATCTCTTGAATAGTACATATCTTTTCTTCAATGTCCATACGACTCTCTCCACTTACAATAACAGGACCAAGCCGTTGACCTTTATATGTCATTTCTTTGACTGCACCTCCAACTTCTACACTAACATCACATTGATGCACGTATGGCAGTCCCTTAATCTTCTCCAATCCGGAAATAGACTTAACAATGCCTTCGGGCAAATAAAAGCAGATGTATGCTGCCGCTTTCTTGACGTTTCGAGAGAGCAAAGCCTGAATATCGATTTCTTTTCCAAGCGCACAGTCTATCAGCGTATCATTGATACCAATCCCTGTAGACAGTGGAACTAAATGAGAGGAGATATAGACTCCACCGCCCCGAAGAGCACTTTCCACCACTCTTATTTCCCCTGTCCATTCATTTATAAGATATTCCGAATGTACAATTGCAAAATCAGGATGTACATAGCCGGTATAAGCCTGCTCATAACCAATCAGCCGATTCTTCAATTCCACAGAAATGACAGATGGGAAAATAGTTTGGCTCGGAATAAACATTCTATCCAATTTGAAATATTTCCTGTCAGCTATTCCAAGATTATAATAGTCTCCATTATAAATGAATCCTTCCACCACTACTTCACGTCCTTCAAAAAATTCTTCAACAATAGCTGTTTTATTCTTTGATTCAAGCAAAGCAAAAGTTAATGCTTCAAAATATTCATCTTCATTATCTACCTTCGCCACACCAATACTACTCTGTGAATCTTCGGGCTTGACTACCCACGGAAAAGGGACATTGGTAAAACCAGCAGGGATTTCCCGCTGATGGACTTTACAATGTTTGGGAGAAGGGATTGAAAGTTTGTCACAGTTTTCTCTGAAAATATTTTTATTACAGTAACTATTAACTTGTGCAAAAGTATTTCCCGGCAATCCCAAACGTTCGGCAACATAAGCCACCGTCGGCATCATAAGGTCATTCTGATCTGATATAACCGCATCAATATGCTCCTCACTTGCCATTCTTACGATTTCCTCCCGATCATATATATCAATGTAATAGACTTTATCAGCCAAAGCTATACATGGATAGTTTCCGGGAATTGTCACAATAATAAGAAAGAGACCTCTTTGCTTTACCAACCGACACAGAGGCACTTGCCCGATACCGGCACCAACTACCAATACTTTAGAAACCATATTCATACGTAAGTCTGTACAATATCAGCCAGAAACGAGCAGGTAACCATACCAACTCTAAACTTCTCGGATAATTATAGATAATGAGAGAATGTTCCAACACAATTCCCATTATCATAAACACTTTCAAGTTATCCCATTTGCAAACCCTGAACCGTTCCATCATTAAAAAACCAATCTCCTATCGGCTTTATATATAAAATACCCGCTCCGATCCCCACTGCATTCAATATTACGCAATGTCTGATCTGTGATTTCCGCTTCTACTATCTCAGGATAGTTTGCTTTATTCTCAATGATTACTTTGAGATTTTCCGTTTCTTTACAGAGAAAATAAACACCAGAGCAGTTATGCTCTGTAATTTTGGGCTCGACAAATTCACCCATCACTACTTTGATAACTCCTTCTAAAAAGTCATACCCTGTAGAAAGGCGAACAAGTGTAGAACCGATAAAATCACCTCCCATACGAGCGCCAATCTCAATGACACGGATATCACCATCTTCAGTAATCTTTAATTCTGAATGTGACGCACCGTACCTTACATGAAGTGCATCTAAAGCACGTAAAACAATATCTTTTACTTGCTCTTGAACAAGCGGAGAAAGCGCAGACGGCTGATGATGTTCCAACTCCACAAAATAAGGTGCTCCCGTAGTCACCTTGTCGGTGATTTGAAGAATATAATGACATCCCTCATAAGAAATAGACTCAACACTTATCTCACACCCCGTAACATATTCTTCGATAATAGCAGCACCATTGAAAGAATCTTTCTGTGCACGAGAAATAGCCTTTCCAAGCTGTACAGGATCAAGCACTTTTTCAACACCACGACTTCCGGAACGGTCAGTAGGCTTCACAATAAGCGGAAAATTAAACCCCTTAATGTTATAAGCATCGTCTTTAGATGCTATAGTATAGCGGGGTGAAGGAATATTATTCATTGTAAAGCACTCACGCATCAAATATTTATTGGTTGTAATCTCTGAATATTCATCCGGATTACTAATTAATCCCATACGAGATGCTACATAATTCACCGTAAGCACTGCTACATCACTGGCTATGGAAGTGATACCATCGATACCGATACGCATACATTCCTTCAATATCTCCTCCTTTTCAACTATTGAAATTGGATAAAAATAATCAGCGTAAGCTTCACAAACCGCTCCATCTCGCCATGCAAAACAGTGGACTTCATACCCCAATTCTTTTGCCTTCAATACTGCAGGTAATTGCAAATAACTTCCACCTATTATTGCTAATTTCTTTTTCATTTGCATATTTATAATAATTCATAGGTAAGCGTACCACAAAACAGCAGACAAATACACCTTTTCATTCACAGCAGTAGCCCTTGCAATCATATGTACTATGAACTTAAAATACCTATATATAGATTATTTATTTTTCTACCTCCTCAAACGGATACTGATTCTCCTCCAACCCCTTTAACTCCTCTGCAATCTCTGCCTGTTCCGGGCTCAACCCTGCCTTATCCCAAGTATTGATAATTTCATGAGCCTCCTTTGCTAAACTCTCATCATAGAACTCCCCATAACAATAAGTTAACAAACGCACCTTCAGCAATGACGCAGAAAGCTTCGGAAGCACCTCCCAGCTACGATCCAAGACATTCTGAATATATTCCTGCTTGCGACCATTATCATAAATCGTTGCAGCGAAAGCCACTAACAAACCAAGGCAAAGTTCAGCCTCCTCTTCGGCCGTAGCTCCATGAATGCTGTAAAGTTCTATAGCCCGTTCGTAAACATCACGGTTCAAACGTGTAAATTGGTCCGCATAAATGGGACTTCCATCAAGCCCGTAGGTTAAAAGATCATGGGCTAAGGAAAATAATGATGAAGAATTAGAATTCATATTATTAAATGATTTATTTCAAAAAGAGAAGATACTTCGAAAGACTAAAGAGGCACAATACTATGTATTAACTAACGATTATTATCAACAACAATGCCAACCAATGATTAACGACAATCAACGACTATCGGCTCCACAAGAGTAGGTGGAATAAAAGTAGTAGCAACAGCCATGACACCTTCGATATTGACCACCACGCGGCGATCATGACGAATACGGACAAACTCACCGATCACACCTTTGAAAACACCATCGGTGATACGAACTTTCTGACCTTTCACCAGGTTCAGCTCGGCTGATTCTATATAAAGAATGGCTTCATCGTGACTGCCTGCCACGAGAATAAAACTGCGCATCTGTGCATCAGGAATAACAACCGGACGACAATACTCACGGTTCATTATGAAACGTATAGGCATCGTGCCCTCAAGCTCATCCTTCAAAACGTCTATGCGTTTGCGCGTAGAATGAACGAAAACAAGATTATGTATGGCAGGAACTAACCTGCGCACACGCTTACCACCTTTCATCACCATCCCATAACACATTGGAATAAAGCTTTCTATGCCCTCCTTATCAAGAATAGACTTCAAAGTCAATTCACGACTATAGGAAACACGGACAGCAAACCAATAGAGAGTTTGAGAGTTGGAAGTTGAAAGTTGAGAGTCAGTACTTTCAGTCATCATATTTTCGCAAAGTCACTTCGCGTCAGGATATTTTTTAGGGACACCGGAGTAGTGAAATACCTACCGGTCAAGTTATGTAATGCGATTATTTTCAATAACTTATTCTGCATTCATCTTATCTCAGTACTTCCTACCATCACGGAAAAAGAAGCAGTGAAACAATTATGTGAAGCTCTTAGAGGCAAAAGCTATAAACGAAGGAATTAAGGAAGATAAATCGTCTTTTAATCGTTCGTTTAATGGACGCCAAGATTTGTAAAAAAAACGCCTCTTCCCGTAGCGTTCATTCGAATAGATATTAATATTATTTTTTTAGGATTTAAAAACCTGTACATTAGATATTTATATAAACAAAAAAGAACTTAGAAAAATATTTTTATCGAACATTTTGGTCATTCCAAAAATACCCTTTACCTTTGCACCATTAAACGAACGTTTTTTAAACACCCTCCACTTCCCATCCCCAATAAACTATATATCAAATAATTACATACTCAAAAACAGTCTATCAAGCCAACCTCATCAAAAGCTATAAACGAGGGATTAAGGAAAATAAGGTTCATCCGACAAATACGTAGTTAACGATAAAAGATAAGCTGGTATTCTATACCTTCGATTACCCCTAACCATTTTTTTATGACTCAACTTTTGCAAGCTCAACTTTCACAATTGACGAGGCAACAAGTCCTTTATCTCACATCTAATTCTCCTATATTTACAACTATATTCATGCCAAAACAGCTATTTGCATCCCTCAACCCCTATCGACAAGTACCTGTAGGGGCACTTCCAAAAGGACTACACCATTTGCCCCGGATGGCTACACCCTTTAGTATGTAGGGTTACACCCTTTGTGGCAAAAGGTGTAGCCCTACACAAGCAATGCTTATCATATAGAATAACCAATAATTTTTTCCAACAGTTATTAATCTATCAACAGTAGAAAAAACACTGTAAAACCACACTGACTATTAGCCATTTACAAGAAGTTAGGAGTTTGCCGACAGGAAGTTAACTTCTTGTCGGCAAACTCCTAACTTCTTGTAAACAGAGTCTTAATACCTTGTAAGCAGAACAAGATTAGTAATACAAGAAGACCTCTAAAATCTATTCAAATTCAACAACAAATAACAAAAGAGACATCCAATGCCGAAAAACACGTTCGAAATACTCAGGGTTCAGAGCGCTGAAAAAGCGATTAAAGGTATCGCAGTTAAGGAGCAGTTAGAGAATAGCTTGAAGACTGAGCTTCGGCTATTAAAAAGACCTTTCAAGATTGTTTTTAATTGATAAAAAAGACTTTCAATAATTTATTCTTTATAATTCTTTTGTACCTTTGACGCCTATTACTCAAAAACAACTCAACATGATACAATTATTCCATCGAATGATTTCCTCCGCCCTCGGCATTTCCGAGAAGCAAATCGGCCATACGCTCGACCTGCTGGCGGACGGAGCTACTATCCCTTTCATCAGCCGCTACCGTAAAGAAGCCACCGGCGGACTGGATGAAGTGCAAATTGAAGCCATCAAGACACAATACGAGAAGCTGAACGAAACAGCCAAGCGGAAAGAAACCATCATCAGCACCATCAACGAACAGGGAAAGATGACCCCCGAACTGCAAAAACGCATTGATGAGACGTGGGACAGCACCGTGCTCGAAGATATCTACCTGCCCTATAAGCCCAAACGCCGGACACGTGCCGAAGTAGCCCGGCAGAAAGGGCTGGAACCGCTGGCAACACTGCTGATGCTGCAACGCGAGCCCAACCCCGAAAAGCGCGCGGAAGCATACGTGAAAGGAGAAGTGAAAGATGCGGAAGACGCACTGAAAGGCGCCCGCGACATCATTGCCGAACAGGTCAGCGAAGACGAACAGGCACGCAACACCGTGCGTTTCGCTTTCTCCCGGCAAGCCGTCATCACCGCCAAAGTGGTGAAGGGCAAAGAGAGTGAAGCCGATAAATACCGGGATTATTTTGAATTCAGCAAACCACTGAATAAATGTACTTCACACCAGTTGCTCGCCATCCGCCGTGCCGAAGCCGAAGGACTATTGAAAGTCAGCATAAGCCCCGACGATGGAGAATGTGTGGAACGGCTGGAACGCCGGTTTGTCCGCAGCAACAATGCTTGTGGCGAACAGGTGGCGGAAGCCGTGCAAGATGCCTACAAACGCTTGCTGAAGTCTTCCATCGAAACCGAATTTGCAGCGCAAAGCAAAGAGCGGGCCGACGAGGAAGCCATCCGCGTATTCGTCCAGAACCTGCGCCAGTTGCTGCTGGCATCTCCCTTAGGGCAGAAACGGGTGATGGGCATCGATCCCGGATTCCGCACAGGTTGCAAGGTGGTGTGCCTGGATGCACAAGGAAATCTGCTCCACAACGAAAACATCTATCCGCACGCTCCGGTATACAAGACAGCGGACGCCATAGCAAAAATTCAGAAAATGGTGGAAGCCTACCAGATAGACGCCATCGCGGTGGGAAACGGAACGGCAAGCCGCGAGACGGAAGAGTTTCTGAAACACCAGACTTTCAGAAAAGAAATCCAGGTATTCGTGGTGAGCGAACAGGGAGCCTCCATCTACTCCGCATCCAAGATAGCCCGTGATGAGTTTCCCGAATACGACGTCACCGTGCGTGGGGCGGTATCCATTGCCCGCCGACTGATGGACCCGCTGGCGGAACTAGTGAAGATTGATCCGAAATCCATCGGCGTAGGTCAATACCAGCACGATGTGGATCAGACGAAACTGAAGAAGTCACTGGATCTGACCGTAGAGAGTTGCGTGAACCTGGTCGGTGTGAACCTGAATACGGCAAGCAGCCACCTGCTGACCTACATTTCGGGACTGGGCCCGCAACTGGCACAGAATATCGTGAACTACCGTGCCGAAAACGGTGCGTTCACTTCACGCAAGCAACTGATGAAAGTGCCGCGCATGGGAGCCAAAGCTTTTGAGCAATGTGCCGGCTTCCTCCGCATCCCGCAGGCGGAAAATCCCCTGGATAACTCCGCCGTCCACCCCGAAAGCTACTGCATCGTTGAGCAAATGGCAAAAGACCTGGGATGCAGTGTGGCAGAGCTTATCGCCAACAAAGAATTCCGCCTGAAAATCCGGCCGGAGAAGTACATCACTCCCACCGTGGGAATGCCGACGCTGAAAGATATCTTGCAGGAACTGGACAAACCGGGACGTGACCCGCGAGGCCCGATAAAGATTTTCGAGTTCGACAAGAATGTGCGCACCATCAACGACTTGCACGAGGGCATGGAACTGCCCGGCATCGTAGGCAACATCACCAATTTCGGTGCTTTCGTGGATATAGGCATCAAAGAAAACGGGCTGGTGCACCTCTCCCAACTGGCAGACCGGTTCGTTTCAGACCCGAACGAGATTGTTTCTATTCACCAGCACGTCCGTGTCAAGGTACTGAGTGTGGACATGGCCCGGAAGCGGATTGCTTTGAAGCTGATTTCAGAGTAAGCACAATAGCAATACTTATCAATGCGGTGCACAGGATGGAACCTTCGAACCCGAATGCACCGCCATTGATGAGGTTTTCTTCGGGCAGATTCAGGTTCAACAAGGTATTGCCATATTGTTCACCGCTTACTTCCAACCCAAGAATCGGTCCCTGAAACCAATTCCAGAAAAGATGAAGAGCGATAGGAAACCATAAATTACGCGTATAGATGTAGGTAGAACCCATCAGTACTCCGGCCAGTAATATATTCAGAAAAGCCATAAGAGAAAAGTCAGGATTCAGAAAGTGCATCAACGAAAATAAGGCAGACGAAAGGAACAAAGCCACGAAACGATTGACACCCGCACTCAGCAGACGTCCCAAGACGAAGCCCCGAAAAGCGACTTCTTCGCTGACGGCAACCATCAGCATCAGCACCCAGGACATAAGCAAATCATTCAGGTTGAAGTGCACGGACACAATTTTGACTTCACCAAGCCCATATAATATTCCAAACCCGACGGCATAGATGATCAGGGCTACCCATAGTCCCCAAAGAATATCTTTAGCCCGCCCTTTCAGAGACAACCCCAACTCGGCGAACGGACGATGATCCCACCCTTTCAATAAAATAAAAGCCGCCAGCAGGGCACCTCCCGCCAGGCAAGTCCGCGCCAGAACATCATACAAGATTCCACTCTCTTTCAGAGCTGGAAAAATATACAGAAATATCCCCAATATTTCGGTCAACGTAAACATCAAAAGTATATAGACAACAATCTTCGCTATCATAGCCATGCAGGCAACCACCTTCGGCACTTTCAATTCCCCCTCTTCATTCCCATCCATTGATTTCATATCCTTCGCTTTTAATATGTTAATACCCCGGCAAAAATACCTATAAAATTAAAAATAGGAAGCAAATTCCTGCAAAATCCGTATATTTGTCAAAACATATCTGTAACAACCATGAAAATAAGAAAAATACTCGCTACTATAATGCTGGTCACATGCACCTGCACAGCAGTCGCCCAAAATCCAGATACAACGGCAGGCAAGAAAACGTATTTCGTCTCCAAACCCGGAACCTTAGTGTCCATGCTCACCGAAGACGAAGCCAACAGCATCACCCACCTTACACTGACCGGAAAACTCAATGCCATCGACTTCAAGCACTTGCGGGATGAATTCAAGAACTTGCAGGTACTGGACATCTCCAATGCCTCCATCAGCACGTATGCCGGCAAAAGCGGCACTTACCCCGACCGGTTCTATATCTATCCACCCAACTGCGTGCCTGCTTATGCATTCTGCCAGCAGACGAATGACAGCACTTTCACCGGGAAAACCACTCTCCGGAAAGTCATTCTTTCGGAAAAGATCAAGAATATAGAAGATGCGGCGTTCAAGGGTTGTGCCAATCTGAAGATATGCCAGCTGAGAAAGAAAACAGCCCCTAACCTGCTGGCGGAGGCTTTGGCAGACAGTATTACAGCCATTTTCGTACCGTTGGGCAGCAGTGATTCCTATCGTGCCAAAAAGCACTGGGACACCTTTGCAGTGATAGAAGGCGAGCCGGTGGAAGCCTTTGTACAGGTAGGTTTGATGGGAAGCCTCGCCAGCGAATTGGTAGAAGCAGGCCTGCAACCCAAAGACGTGAATTTCCTCACTGTGGAAGGGAAACTGGATGCAGCGGATTTCACGCTGATACGTGACTATATGCCCAATCTTGTAGCCGTTGACCTGAGCAAATGCAATGCCGTAGCCATTCCCGAATATACGTTTACACAGAAGAAGTACTTGCTTCGCATCCAGCTTCCCAAAGGCCTGAAAAGCATCGGACAACGGGCATTCAGCGGTTGCGGACGGTTGTGCGGCACACTGGAATTGCCTGCCGGGGTGACCGCCATTGAGTATGGCGCATTCATGGGATGTGACAACCTGCGCTATGTGGTGGCCACAGGGAATAAAATTACGACGCTGGGGGATAACCTGTTCGGAGAGGACGGGAGGAATAAGTTGATCTATAAACGAGATTGACATCTATCATATAATCACCTAAAAAAACATCGCCTTGCAACAACTGAATATTGCAAGGCGATGTGTCTTTATTGTAAGAACGATATTTAATTTCCGTACATCTTCGCTCTCAGTTCCTTGATATGATCCGAAGTGATATATTCATCATATTCCATCATCTTATCAATGATACCGTTCGGTGTCAGTTCAATAATACGATTGGCTACGGTCTGAATAAACTCGTGGTCATGGGAAGAGAACAGGATGTTTCCTCTATAACTCTTGAGGTTATTGTTGAACGCCTGGATGGATTCCAAGTCCAAGTGATTGGTCGGAGTATCCAATATCAGACAGTTGGCATTGCGCAACTGCATACGGGCAATCATACAACGCATCTTCTCACCTCCCGACAGCACACTCGCCTTTTTCAGAACCTCTTCACCGGAGAACAACATACGGCCGAGGAAACTCTTCATGTAAACTTCATTCCCTTCACCGAACTGGCTCAGCCAATCCACCAGGTTCAGGTCGGTATTGAAATATCGGGTGTTGTCCAGCGGCAGGTAAGCAGTAGTGATAGTGACACCCCAGTTGAAAGTTCCTGCATCCGGTTTCATTTCTTCATTGATAATCTCGAACAATGAAGTCATGGCACGCGGATCACGTGAAAGGAATACTACCTTATCCCCTTTTTCCACATTGAAATTGACGTCACGGAAAAGTACCGTACCGTCTTCCAGAGTCTTGGTCAGGCCGGAAACTTCCAGAATCTGATTGCCCGGTTCACGTTCGGGAGTAAAGATGATGCCCGGATATTTGCGTGAAGAAGGTTTGATTTCCTCTACATTCAGCTTCTCCAACATTTTCTTACGGCTAGTAGTCTGCTTGCTCTTTGCCACATTGGCACTGAAACGGCGGATAAACTCTTCCAACTCTTTTTTCTTCTCTTCGGCCTTTGCCTTCTGGTTCTGCTGCTGACGCAAAGCCAACTGGCTTGACTCATACCAAAAACTATAGTTACCGGCAAAGAGATTGATCTTGCCATAGTCGATATCAACCGTATGCGTACAAACAGAGTCAAGGAAGTGACGGTCGTGGCTCACCACCAGCACCGTATGCTCAAAGTTTGCCAGATAGTCTTCCAACCACATCACAGTTTCCATATCCAGGTCATTGGTAGGCTCATCCAGCAACAGGTTATCCGGATTACCGAAAAGCGCCTGCGCCAACATGACACGTACTTTCTCCTTACCGCTGAGGTCGCCCATCAACAGATAATGCTTATCTTCTTTAATGCCCAGTCCGCTCAACAAAGCGGCAGCGTCACTTTCGGCATTCCAGCCGTCCAGTTCTGCAAATCTTTCTTCCAGCTCGGAAACCTTCAGACCGTCTTCATCCGTGAAATCTTCTTTGGCATAAAGCACTTCGCGCTGCTTCATGATATCCCACAGAACCGTATGCCCCATCATTACGGTATCCATAACCGTGAAAGCATCCCACTTAAAGTGGTCCTGGCTCAATACGGAAAGACGCTCGCCCGGACCTAACATGATAGAACCGGTGGTAGGATCCAGTTCGCCGGATATGGCACGCAGGAAAGTTGATTTCCCGGCACCGTTGGCACCAATAATACCATAACAGTTACCACTTGTAAACTTCAGGTTTACATCATTAAATAATACTCTTTTTCCAAACTGTACGGAAACGTTCGAGACTGTAATCATTGATTTATGAGAAGATTTATGATTTTTAATTTATGATTTATCCATGCTATCCGATAAAATCGGGCACAAAGGTAGTCATAAATCTCCAATTTCCCATCAGAAATCATAAATCATAAATCATAAATCCATAAGTGCGCTGTCAATCTGACATAAAAGTATTACCTTTGCGGCGTTTTCGGCAAAAGCCGCCTGTTTGGCAAAGTTTTTGTTGATACAGCGGTATATTAACTTAAACCCTTGACAGCAATGAAGACAAATCCTTTTTTCAAGAATAACAAGAATAATAAGAATAGAAATATGGACCCGAAAGAAAAAGAAAACATCAACGAAGAAGAGTTAAAATCCGAAGCTACTCAGGAAGAAGCTGCGGAGAATGAAGAAGTTCGCGAAGAAGAAACGCAGGAGGAAGCTACTCTGACAGAGGAAGAAAAGCTTGCCAAGGAACTGGAAGAGGCCAACAAAACGATAGAAGACCAGAAAGACAAGTATCTGCGTCTCTCGGCCGAGTTTGACAACTACCGCAAACGTACGATGAAGGAGAAAGCCGAGCTGATCCTGAACGGCGGTGAAAAAACAATCGGCAGCATTCTGCCTGTGGTAGACGACTTCGAACGCGCCCTGAAAAATATGGAAACTGCCACTGACGTAGCAGCCGTGAAGGAAGGGGTGGAACTGATTTATAACAAGTTCATGTCTGTACTGGCACAGGATGGCGTGAAAGTGATCGAGACCAAAGACAAACCGCTCGACACGGACTATCACGAAGCCATCGCCGTGGTTCCGGCACCCGATAAAGCCTTGAAAGGCAAAATTCTGGATTGCGTACAGACGGGCTACATGCTAAACGACAAAGTAATCCGCCATGCCAAAGTGGTGGTAGGAGAATAACATAATATATATGGAAAAAAGAGATTACTACGAAGTACTGGAAGTCGAAAAGACAGCATCGGTAGAGGAAATAAAGAAAGCTTATCGAAAAAAAGCCATCCAATATCACCCGGACAAAAACCCGGGTGACAAAGTGGCTGAAGAGAAATTCAAGGAAGCGGCAGAAGCATACGACGTACTAAGCAATGCGGACAAGCGTGCCCGTTATGACCAGTTCGGCCATGCCGGAATGAGTGGTGCAGCCGGCAACGGAGGTCCGTTCGGCGGTTTCAGCGGCGGTATGTCCATGGACGATATTTTCTCCATGTTCGGAGATATCTTCGGCGGACGTGGCGGCGGCTTCGGAGGAGGATTCAGCGGTTTCGGAGGAGGCTTTGGCGGAGGAGGCTCGCAACAACAGCGCGCACGCTTCCGCGGCTCGGATCTGCGCGTAAAGGTGAAGCTGAACCTGAAAGAGATTTCTACCGGTGTAGAGAAAAAATTCAAACTGAAAAAATACGTTCCCTGTAATCATTGTCACGGAACAGGCGCTGAGGGTGACGGCGGCGCGGAAACTTGTACGACCTGTAAAGGAAGCGGTACGGTGATCCGCAACCAACAGACCATTCTCGGCACGATGCAGACACGTACCACCTGTCCCACTTGCGGCGGTGAAGGCAAAATCATCAAGAATAAGTGTAAGGAGTGTGCCGGAGAAGGTATCGTTTACGGTGAAGAAGTGGTAAGTGTGAATATCCCTAAAGGCGTAATGGAGGGCATGCAGCTTTCTATGAGTGGTAAGGGAAATGCCGGAAAGCACAATGGTGTGCCGGGCGACCTGCTGATTCTTGTTGAAGAAGAACAGGACAAGGATCTGATACGCGACGAGAACGACTTGATTTACAACCTGCTTCTCAGCTTCCCGACAGCCGCTCTGGGCGGTGCGGTAGAGATACCGACTATCGACGGAAAGGTGAAAGTGAAGATTGAATCGGGAACACAACCGGGTAAAGTGCTCCGCCTGCGCGGAAAAGGTCTGCCGAGTGTGAACGGATACGGTACGGGTGACTTGTTGGTAAACGTCAGCGTATACGTGCCGGAAACCCTGAATAAAGACGAGAAGAAAGCACTCGAAGAAATGGAAACGTCAGACAACTTCAAACCGAATACTTCTATTAAAGAGAAGATATTCAAGAAATTCAAGAGCTTGTTTGATTGAAAAGATTTCGAATTCTAAAAAAACAGAAGTACTGGTTCAAAAATAATTTGATATATGAAAATGATTTCTGTTAGTATCTGTCATCCTTCGACAAGCTCAGGATGACAGATACTACAGATATAAGAATACCAAATCAATTTTGATTGAGTACTTAGGATGAACAGTGTCAGTTAAAGTGTGTATTCATTCTTTAACTGATACGTTTTTTTATGCCAATTCTACTATATTTGCAATCCCTTATTCTATGAGTAGAGCAAGGGGGATGATGATAATTGATTAATAGCTGATGAAACTTAAAACAATTCTACTGACTACAGTCGCCACAGGTGCTTTCATGTGTGAGCCCGTTGTGTTGCACGCTGTAAATTCTACGCCCGATTCCATGGGATGGTTCCGAAAGAAAAAGAAAAGCGAACCTAATGACAGTGTTAAATCCAAAAACGAGTACGAAAAACTGACCGGAGACGGTAGCATCATGCACCGCGGTATGTTCAACGTGTACCAGAAAAAGAATGATTATTACTTTGAGGTACCCGCGAACCTGCTGGGCAGAGACATGCTGGTAGTGAACAAACTGCAACGTGTTCCGTCCGAGCTGAATGAGGCCGGAGTGAACCGTGGCACGAACTACGAAAACCAGATGGTGCGTTTTGAGCTGGACAAGGCAACGAACAAGTTGCTGATTCGCCAGAGCCGCCCTCTCCCACTCGCTCCCGCCGGAGATGCCATCAGTCAGTCCGTGCGCGACAATTACATCTCACCGTTGATAGCCGGTTTCAAGATCGAGGCATTCAATAATGACTCCACCAGCATGGTTATCAAAGTGAATGACATCTATGACGGTACGGAGACAAGCATCAACAACGTCTTCACCAATATCAATCTGGGGACTTCCGCCATCAAGAACCTCTCGCGCATTCTCTCAGTCAAGGCATTCGAGAACAACGTGGTGGCCACGTCCGAACTGACCACGAAAGTGACCGAAGGAACCACCACGGTTTATGTGACGGTGGAAGTAAGCTCCTCGCTGATGCTGCTGCCGGAAACGCCCATGACGGGGCGTCTCGATAATGCCCGTGTAGGTTACTTCACCAATCCGCTGCTGAGTTACAGCGACGGACAGCAACGGGTAAGCAAACAGCAATTCATCACCCGTTGGCGTCTGGAACCGAAACCGGAAGACCGCGAACGCTATCTGCGGGGCGAACTAGTGGAACCGGCAAAGCCGATTGTGTTCTATATAGAGAACTCCACTCCTTACCGCTGGCGCAAATACATCAAGCAGGGTATCGAAGACTGGCAGGTGGCTTTTGAGCGTGCCGGCTTCAAAAATGCGATTATCGCCAAAGACGTCACCGACAGCATGGCGATAGACATGGACGACGTGAATTACTCCGTCCTGACTTATGCTGCCTCAACCAAAGCCAACGCCATGGGACCGTCCATCCTTGACCCGCGCTCCGGAGAAATTCTGGAAGCGGACATCATGTGGTGGCACAATGTGCTGAATATGCTGCAGGAATGGATCACCGTACAGACAGGAACCGTACGCCCGGAAGCCCGGGGAATCAAGCTGTCCGACGAACTGATGGGCGATGCCATGCGGTTTGTGGCTTGTCATGAGGTGGGACACTCATTAGGCCTGCGCCACAACATGATGGGTTCGTGGGCATTCCCCACCGACTCGCTCCGTTCCAAGTCGTTTACCGACCGGATGAACTCTACTTCTTCATCTATCATGGACTATGCCCGCTTCAACTACGTGGCACAGCCGGGTGACGATGTCACCGCACTTTCTCCGCATATCGGACCTTACGACATCTTTGCCATTGAGTACGGCTACCGCTGGTATGGCAAGGAGACTCCGGAAGAAGAGAAGGATTTGCTTTATGACTTCCTGAACCGACATACGGACCGGCTCTACAAATACAGCGAGGCACAGGACGTGCGTGACGCTGTAGACCCTCGCGCACAGAATGAAGATTTGGGAGACGATGCCGTGCGCTCTTCACAGTATGGCATTGCCAACCTGAAACGTATCGTTCCCGAAATCATCAAATGGACGACGACCGGAGAAAAAGGACAGACGTATGAAGAAGCCTCACGACTGTACTACGCCGTTATCAACCAGTGGAACAATTATCTGTATCATGTGCTTGCCAATATAGGCGGCATCTATATAGAGAATACAGTGGTAGGCGACGGACAGAAGACGTACACTTTCGTAGAGAAAGAAAAACAACAGGCTGCGCTGAAATTCCTGCTGGATGAAGTGCTGACTTATCCGAAATGGTTGTTCGACACGGAAGTGGGAGAATATACTTACCTGCTCCGCAATACTCCGCTGGGTGTGGTAGAGAATGCACCGACGCAAGTGCTGAAAAACGCACAGTCTTATATTCTTTGGGATCTCCTGGGTAATAACCGTCTGGTGCGTATGCTCGAAAACGAAGCGGTGAACGGCAAGAAGGCTTTCACGGCCGTAGAGCTGATGGACGGCTTGCATCGCAGCATCTTCGCAAGTACTGAACGTGGTGCGTTGCCCGATGTCATGACGCGCGCCTTACAGAAGAACTTTGTGGACGCGCTGATTACGGCTGCCGCCGAAAGTGAAGGTGTGAAGATTAATAAGAAGTTAATGGACAATCATTTTCTGCTGGATAACCAGTTGCCACTGTGTAGCTGCGACGAGCATGCCCACCGTTCATTGGATGCCGACCGCATGGGTGCACGCCGCGAACTGAACTTCTACGGTTCGCAACTGAACCGTATCTCGGATGCCATTTCTGTGAAACGAGGCGAGTTGCTTCGCATCAAAGATTTGCTTCAGAGCCGCCTGGGAACATCGGACGTTGCAACCAAATATCATTATAAAGACATGATTCTCCGTATCAACACGGCATTAGGACTTTAAATTTTGCACCATAGCGCAAAATTTAGCGACAGACGACCTGATTATCAGTGCTATCTGTCATGCTGAGCACAGTCGAAGCATCTCTTACCAGCCTATAGTAAGAAAGAGTAGATCCTTCGGCAAGCTCAGGATGACAGATACTCTTTCAATAACAGGCGGTTAGGATACCTAAGCTGTTAGCAGTTTTCAATATAAGTATTAATTTTATTATTTTAACAGATGAAAAAACGCTTATCTGTCACATTCCTATTACTGATAGGAACCCTTAGTTACGCCCTTGCCGCAAACCGGCAGATAGGGGGTGTAGTAATTTCTTCCGAAGATAATCTGCCTCTCATCGGGGCTTCCGTCTATGTGACGACTGATGATTTGAAGAAAAGCGGGAATAACCAGTCGACTATCGGTGTCATTACGGATATCGACGGTAAATTCTCCATTTCCATTCCGGAAGGCATTACCCGTTTTTATTGCAGTTATGTGGGCTACGATGTAGTGGAAGTGAAACTCATGCCGGGCAAAAACCAATATGACATCACTCTCCAACCTTCCGCACACATGCTCGATGCAGTAGTTGTAACAGGCTATCAAACGGTGGAACGCCGTAAACTGACGGCCGCCGTATCGAAAATTGATATTTCGGACCAGATGGTAGGTGCAAGCAAAAGCATAGACCAGGCATTGGCCGGACAGATTGCCGGACTTTCCGTAAGCAATATCTCCGGAACTCCGGGTGCTCCCGCCAAAATCCGAATCCGCGGTACATCTTCTCTGAACGGTACGCAAGACCCTCTGTGGGTATTGGACGGCATTCCATTGGAAGGAACCAACATCCCCAATATGGAAGTACTGAAAGACATCGACAACATCGGTCAGACTGCCATTGCCGGTTTGAACCCCGCCGATATCGACAACATAACGGTATTGAAAGATGCTGCCGCAACCGCCATCTACGGTGCCCGCGCCGCCAACGGTGTAATCGTGATTACCACCAAGAAAGGTAAAGTGGGAAAACCTGTCATCAACTTCTCCACCAAACTGACCTATTCTCCTAAGCTGAATATAGACCGCCTGAACCTGTTGAACTCAGAAGAAAAAGTTGGCCTGGAACTTGATTTGCTGGCATCCGGCTATCCTTACAGAGAAAACAAAGGTGAGGTATACCGTATCATAGCCGGTATGGACGAACTCAAGAATTTCAAAGACGGAGGTTGGGACGCTTTGTCGCCGAACGCCCAAAGTGCCATCAACAAACTGAAAGCGACTAATACGGACTGGAGCGACATACTTTTCCGTGACGCATTCACGCAAGAGTACAACTTGTCTCTTTCCGGCGGTAGCGAGAAAGCAACTTACTACACTTCCTTCGGATATATGAAAGAGAACGGTAACATCCCGAATGTATCAGCCGAACGTCTGAATTTAGTGATGAAGACCAGTTATAAAGTGAACAGTATCCTGAAAGTCGGTGCTTCGATGTTTGCCAACCGCCGTAAGAATTCCACATATCTGCCTGATTCAGATGGTTTAACCAATCCGATATACTATTCACGACTGGCTAACCCATACTTCACCCCATACAGCGAAAACGGTAACTACAACTACGACATTGACGTGGAGAACGACGTGGATATGGACTTTGGATTCAATCCTTTTGAAGAATTAAAAAACACTTCCAATGAAACCACCATCAACGGACTCTCCTCCATCTTTGATGCAGAGTTGCGTTTCGACGACCGGTTCAAGATTACTACCCAACTCGGCTTACAACTCGATAAAACATCTATCGAAAAGATTGCCGACGGAGAATCTTTTGCCATGCGTAAAGAGAAAAAAAATCATCGTAGTAATGGCGTGACTTACCTGCCGGAAGGAGGATTTCATAAAGCTAACGAAAACTCATTGTCCCAACTCACCTGGAAAGCGATGGGAGAATATCGCGATACTTACAACGACATCCATGAGTTTGAAGTAATGGTGGGAACGGAAATCCGGAAGACATGGGAGGAGAAACTATACAGCGCCGGTTATGGATTTGACCGGAAAACGCTGACAACAAAGCCGATTATCTTCCCGGAGGAAAGTCAGGCATTCAAGTTGCACGAGAAGGCTCATGTGGAGAATGCATATGTATCTGCTTTCTCAACCCTGTCTTATTCTTTGCTGAACCGCTATACATTGGGCGGAAGTATCCGTTTCGACGGTTCCGACCTTTTCGGCGTAGACAAGAAGTACCGTTATCTCCCGTTATATTCAGTCAGTGGTTTGTGGCGCATCTCCCAGGAACCTTTCATGGCGGGTGCCAAATGGATAGACAACCTAGTAGTCCGTGCATCCTATGGTTTGCAGGGAAACATAGACAAAAATACTTCTCCTTTCCTTTTGGGAAATTACAGAATTGAGAATATCCTGCCGGGAGGTTCAGAGGACATGATCGACGTTTCCGGTGCGCCGAACAAGAAACTGCGCTGGGAGAAGACCCACTCCGTAAATGCCGGATTTGACTTTGCCATATTGAACCAGGCCATCAACCTGAGCGTGGACTACTATTATCGGAAAGGTGTGGATTTGATCGGAACTCAGATGTTGCCGTTGGAGACAGGTTTTGAAATGCTGACCGTCAACTGGGCGAGTATGCGGAACCAGGGTGTCGAGGTTTCCCTCAGTACACGCAATATCCACACCAAGCACTTCATGTGGACTACCAACTTCAACTTTGCATACAACAACAATAAAGTGCTGAAAGAAGCACTGCGCGAAGATGCCCTGGAACCGGGACGTGAAGGATATCCCGTAGGCGCCTTGTTTGCCCTAAAGACAGCCGGACTGGATGAAGAAGGTTATCCGATGTTCCAGGATAAAGACGGGAATGCCGTATCGGGCATGGAATTCTTTAAATTGCAGGAATGGGGATTCGGAGCAACCGACCTGACAGCCCGCGAACGCCGTGAACTTTACACTTATGTAGGCACAGCCGACTGTCCCTATACAGGCGGTTTCAACAATACCTTCACCTACAAGGCATTCGAACTGGGCGTCAACTTCAGCTTCGACTTCGGTGGAAAGGTACGCAGCCAGCCCACCTACTCTATCGTTGACTTTGACAAAGGACGCAATACGAACCGGGACATCCTGAACCGCTGGACTCCGGAAAACACGGAAACTATCTTTCCGGTTCTACTGAGCCAAAACGAACGTCTGGACGAATATATGTGGTATTCAAACCAAAATGAAATATACCGCAACCTGGATATCTGGATCAGAAACCTGAACTACGTGAGACTGCAAAATATCCGTTTGGGATATACATTGCCCACTAATTTCAGCCGCAAACTAGGTATGACTTCCGCTACAATTGCCATCGAAGGACGTAACTTATTTGTATTCGGTTCAAGTTATAAGAATTACCTCGATCCGGAAACCATGTCCAATGCATATGCAACCCCAGCTCCAAAGTCTGTTACACTAAGCCTGAACCTGAATTTTTAATTTTATAGAGAGTTAAAACAATGAGAAATATATATATAATGTTATTGATGAGCAGCGTAGTATTACTGACTGCTTGTGATATGCTTGACATTCAACCTACAGGAAAGGTGATCCCCCAGACTTTAGCCGAGTACAGAGCACTGGTTGCCACTGCTTATAAGACCGTGCCTGATACCAGAGGCCTTGCTTGCTTCCGTTCAGATGAGCTGTACGTAAAAGACGACAGCTGGGAACAGGACCGTTACGGAAAAATAGAATGCTGGGATGACTTCAGCGCTTCGGGACAGACCACTTCCTTTGAGTGGAAGAACTTCTACAGCATCATGTTCACCGTGAACTATACCATAGAGGAGTGGAACTCAATCAATGAAGGAAGCGAAGAAGACATCAACCAATTGGTCGGCGAATGTTATCTGCTCCGCGCCTACATGCACTTCCTGCTGGTAAACCTTTACGGACAACCCTATACACGTCCGGGAGCGTTAGAAAGCAAAGCCGTGCCCTTGAAGCTGAACAGCGATATCAACGAAATCCTGAAGAAGAATACAGTTGCACAGATTTACGAAGCTGTACTTTCGGATATCAATGAGGCTGAAAAACTGATTAATAAGGAGGCCTGGGAACAGAAGTTCTCTTACCGTTTCACCACCTTATCCGTAAAGGCTCTCCGTGCCCGTGTATATCTGTATATGGGGCAATGGGAGGATGCGTATAAAGCTGCTGAAGCTGTACTTGCCGATAAGAATACACTGGAGGATTTCAACGGTGAAGACTTCATTTTGCCGAACAACTACCAGTCCGTAGAGAATATTACTGCTTTGGAACGCGGCATGTCTTCCAACTATACGCAGGCGGCTGTTTTGTCCGAAGCTTTAGCGTCTTCATACGGAGAAGGAGATTTACGGCTGGATGCCTATTTCAAACCGGCTGATAAGAACGGCTACCGTTTCAGTCAGAAGAGTGGAAAAGATGATTTCCGTTGCTCTTTCCGTGTAGGTGAAATGTATCTGAATTCGGCGGAAGCGGCTGCACAGTCGGACAAACTGCCTCAGGCACGTACCCGACTGCTGGAGTTAATGGAGAAACGCTATACACCGGAGGCTTACGCAGCCAAAACCACCGCTGTCAATGCAATGACTAAAGAGGCATTGATAGAGGAAATTCTGAACGAGCGTAAACGTGAACTCGCTTTCGAAGGGCATCGCTGGTTCGACCTGCGCCGCACAACCCGCCCCCGTATCGAGAAAGTGCTCAAGGGAGATACATATGTGCTGGAACAGGATGACCAACGCTATACAATCCAGATTCCGAGAGAGGCGATTGCCGCTAATCCGGAGTTGTCGAACTGATAAAAAAGTAGAGTTGATAAATAAGAAAACCTCCTTTCTCATCCTGTTATGGTAATTGAGAAAGGAGGTTTTTATTGTGAGTTATCTATCCTTTTAAAGCGTAGCTTCAATAACTTTTTTGATAATTGGTTCCATTATATCATACCCTTCACTTGTCGGATGTACTCCATCTTTCGTATATTGAGGATTTAATGCTCCGTTTTCATCCAACACCATTGCCTGGTAATAATCCACATAAGGAATCTTGTTTGCTTTTGCATACGCTGCCACACGAGCATTTAATGATTTGATTTTCTCAGGAGCATCCTTTATTTCCGGTCTCCATTTAAAAGTTGCCGCCGGCAATACAGATGTCAAAATCACTTTTATCTTATTTGCTTTAGCCAACTCTACCATAGAAACAATATTTCCAAATGTATACTCTTCATTGTAGGGACCCACATTTTCAGCAACATCATTAGTTCCGGCATTTATGACTACTAAAGCCGGAGAAAGATTAATGACATCCTCACGAAAACGCAATAAGAATTGATAAGAAGTCTGTCCGCTGATACCACGACCTATATAGCCATTTGTTTTAAAGAAGTCCGGATGAGTTCTCACCCACCCTTCCGTAATGGAATTCCCCATGAAGACAACTCTTTTCTCTTTCTTTATGGGCTTTGGAAGTGCAGCGTTTTCTTTTGCATAACGAGCTAAATTGGCAAAATTGTTCTTTTGAGCATATGCCTCACTGATTGATAATCCTCCCAAAATAGTAATTAACAACAAACATTGTTTTAATCTTTTCATTTTCATACTTAGATATTAATTATTAGAGCATGCAAAGATAAAAAAGATTCCTGCAAAGAAATTATTTCTTCTACCACTTTACTTCCATTTCTTCACAACCTTTTTATCTACTGCCATAGCCTCAATCAAGCTCAAAGCAAATCCACCACTGCGTACCATCTTTACAGATATTTTTGTCTTATTGGTTACAATACCTTTCTTTATCTGATATGCAGTAGGATTCCTTTCATAATCAGCATCTTTGCCATCAGTATACAGCGTTGCTACGTACTCTTTTCCCGGTTCCAGGAAGTCGAGGGTAAAAGTAGAGACACGGGCATTTTCAGTACCACGAGCAGATTCATTACCGATCAGATTCGGATAAGTGCGGCACAAGCCAGTAGGACGTACTGCCTCATGAGCATTCACACAGATTTTATACTCAGCAGCTTTCTTCACTGCATATAGATTATTCATCCATTGCCCGTAATGGTGTTCACCACGAGGAATGATATTACCAACATATCCACTTTTCACGGAATAATCATCTCCCACCAGACACCGATATACTTCACCGGCTTAATCCAAGAGACATCCTCATAAGCACAAGGTTCATTTAGATTTAAAGTCAGTTTTGATGCCAGAATATCCCGCGCATCATCACTGACTATAATAGTACGCCAAGGAGTTTTAGAAGGAGCTTGCATATAAGCTTTGTTACTCAAAACATCAGGTGTCAACCATGACTCAAATATCAGCTTATCAATGGTGTTAGTATAGAAATCACACTTCAAGGTTTTGTGTCCTTCTACGTCGGGGATATAGACATACTCTCCCGAATAAGACTACTGCGCCTCCGGAACCTTCACCACATCCAGGCCCTGCAATTGTGCTGAGACCCGGAAAGTGAAAGCCGACAAAAAAGCTAAAGACAGATATAACTTTTTCATTCTTTTCTATTTTGCTGATTTTATTTCGTCGGAGTGATCTTTACGAAAGTAACACCATGATAGGGCACTTTAGTCTGGAAGCTGCCATTCACCGCTCCCAAGTCTTTTTGCCGCCACAAATCACGAACCGTTGCCTTGCCGTCAATACCCAGTTGCTTCAAATCGAAGTTAAAGCCATAGTCACGCATCTGCATAGCCTCGGCGTCATCCTGATCCCAAAGAATAAAATAAGGATCTACATGGAAGAAACCTACTGCATAAGAACCGTCGTGCAGCTTCTTAGACCAGATTTGCCCGTTCTCTACCATCATCTTCCTGGCAGGAGCTACCAACGGGTCCTGGCTGACCGCTATCACTTCATTGTTCGTCAAAAGATTCAGTGTAAAGTCATCCATATTTGCCATGTCACAACCGATTAATAAAGGAGCAGAAAGAAGACACCACAAAGAAATGTGAGAATATTGTTCATCAGGAGTCAAAGCTGATTCGTGAACTTTCTCCCTCCAAGCCTTACCCAATTTTCCTACCACCAGCATATCAGGATCATTATAACTACCCGGAGCAGTGGCCTGGGCACAAACATCCTGAAAACATCCGATAGCCGTCACCACATTCCACTCGTCCGTGATGTCACGGGTAGTACGCCATAATTCTCCACCGGCTTCTTTTGCCCAGTTCCAGACATTAGGGGCACCATAACCCACGCAATATACAATATCCCGGTTCACTTTATCCAATGCCTCACGCATGACGATATAAGGTTCCTGGATTGTTTTTTCTTCCGAGTTCTCCTGAACCGCATGATAGCCACAATGATCGTATTTAAGATAATCGACGCCCCATTCTCCCCAAGTCCGGGCATCAATCTCTTCATGCTGGTAACTTCCCAAATAATCGCCACAGGTAGTCGGTCCCGGTGAAGAATAGATACCAAACTTCAATCCAAGGGAATGGATATAATCGGCCAATCCTTTAAAGTCCGGAAATTTTTCGTTAGCAAGCAGTTCTCCTTGTTTTGTACGTTCGGAAGCTTCCCATCCGTCATCAATATTCACGTAGGTCCATCCGTATGCCTGTAATTTCTCATTCATCATACGGGCCGCTTCGCGCACTTTTTCATCGTCTACAGAGAGTCCCCAACAATTCCAGCTATTCCACCCCATGGGAGGAGTCAGTGCAATCCGCTCCCCTATCTTCAAAGTGATCTCTTTCTCTGCAATCCCTTTATCATTCATAGCTTTCAGAAGAACTTTATAATCTCCTCCGACATTTATTTTACCCGTAATAAGTCCGGTTGCAGAATCCAGTTTCAATCCGTCAGGAAGCCCTGATACTTCAAACGTCATCGGGCGGTTACCAGTTGCCATTATCGCCATCAGAAACGGGTTTCCCGGTCGGGCCCCATAAACCATAGGATTATTAATCTGCGGAGTTTCAGGGGCTTTCGGGGTCAGAATGTACTTTTCCTTTGTTACCGGTTTCGGCCAGGCAGGAATTGGTGTAATCTCTCCACGGGTCACGAACTTCACATTCAGCCAGTCGGCATGATCGTACATAATGCCATCACCACACTCTTCCACCAGTAGCAGCACTTTATCAATGCCGGACAGACTGACCTTAAATTCTTTCACCGCATCACCCTTCTGCATCACCCCGCTTTTCCACAATTCCTTTTTATCACCGATAATCTTGAACTGCAATTTGCAAGCATACATATTGTTATCATCCGCTCCCACCAATCCGGAGACAGAAACAGCTTTACCACCCAAGTCATACAACATACGACTAATAGAATGGGCACCAATCCCGTGTTCATACGTAACTCCATTCACTTTGAGCGGAGTCCACACCACAGATTGGTTTATCTGAGGAATTCCCCAGTCCTGAACAAAGCATGAATCCCGATAGATTTCTTCCAGCCAAACTTCCCGTTTCGGCCCGTTATCGCAAGAACAGACAAGCCACATGCTTGTCAAAAGAAACATGATTATATATTTTCCTGTTTTCATGAGAAGAATATTTTATCTGATTACCGGATTAACAAAGAATTCATCTATACACACTTGTTGTAGAGCTTCGAAAGCTATCTTCACATAACGAACGTTTTCATCCAACCGATCAAACAGGATGCTTTCAATCCATGCATCATGTCTGTTGTTCGGGAAATGAGGAGCATCCTTGATGGAAGCCAATTGATATTCTTTTCCATCCAACGACGTAAATAGGTAAACTTTCAACGGCATACCTATTCCATCTAAATTATAGTTCAGCATACGAAGCACGGCTTTCTGTAATTTTGTCTTTTTCTGCAAATCCACAACAAACTCATGATACCCTTTCTCGAATTTCACCCAACGAGCATCATTGCTATCTTCCTCAGCCACTCTGCCATCCAACAATGCCTTCAGTTCCGCTTTGCCCGACATCATTTCAGCAGTGGCCCCATTAGTCAATCTTTCCATAAAAGCAGCTTCAGCCAATTGCCAGTATTCTGTTCGGCACTTCCAGTCCATATAGTCATTATATACCTTGTTTGACCATATAGGCTGACCTAACTGATAGTTTGATTTTGGATCTTCTATGATACCATAGAACATAAAGGAGATAATTTTATCAACTCCCGCAGTGGAAGCGGCCACCTGTTGAGACAAGAGACGCGGATAAGCAGCGGGGATAAGAGCAGAAGTACGGTCATTGGTTCCTTGCTCCCAAGTGAAAGTTTCACAATTCGCCCACATCTCGATGTTCAGACGGTTATGGATGTCACGCAACCGTTGCCAAGTCTTCTTTAAACGAGGCAACATAAATTTATCGCGTACACAGCCCACTTCATCCTGATAGGCAATGATATCGACTTTCAGTTTTGCCAGTTGTTTCTCATACTCCGGATTATCAAACTCAGACAACCCGATACCATATGGAGAAATCAAAGTCTTCTTACCTGGAGTCAATGCCTTTGCCTTCTCGGTCAATGCATTAGCCGATTGCACAGCATGTTCTGCAAAAATAGGGCAAAGACAATCTTCTACCGGCAAATACCAGCCGTAAAAAGCTTTATGATCCTTATAGAGAGCAGCCAGTTCCTCCATCATTTGTAGTTGACGTTGCTTGATGGCAGGATCCAACAAATTGTCATCCTGATCCTTTGCCCATCCGGTACTCATAAAAATCTTCATATTATGCCGGGCAGCCTCATCAAGAATGGCTTCTACAGGACTCTGTTTGTCCTTATCATACCACCAAGACATTAATTTAGAGGGATAATAAGCTTTACCTTCATTGGCTACTTCCATAAACACCAAATATTCAATGCCCATAGCCGACAGTTCACGCACTTTAGTTCTCCACAATTCCGGGTCTGTATTATCAAAACTCCGTGGATTAGTGTATTTATTACGCACATCCTTATATGCCAGATTTATCCAGGTGCCGGTAATAGGCTTCACATCTAAAGCCTCCGTTTTTTCTTTTTTCTGTCTGCCGGAAACATCATTGTCTGCCAAAATCACAACTGACGGCAACATAATCAATATCATCAACAAAGCAAACATTATTATTTGAAAATTTTTCTTCATAATACACAATATTTTATCAGTTAATAAAAAAATCAATTACCACCGGACACAATAACCGAAACTTGACTTCATTGACCAATGTAATCCTAGCATTCACCTTCCCTTCTACAGATTTTGCGGAAGTATCCTTCCTTCCAAGTTTAATGTTGACCTTGGCAAGTTTAGTATTGACCTTTACAGACGTAGTATTGACCTTTGGCAAGATAGTGGTGATATTAAAAGTCAAGACACCAGTCACAAGCTTAATGGTCTGTTGATAAACACCGGACTTTGAATGTTTCATGTTTAAAAATTGCCCTTGTTTATATTCTAATTTTATAATGCCGCACGGTCAGATTATTTCTCTGCAAGATACTTCTTATAACCTTCATAAGTATCCGTTCCCGGTTTAAATGTGGCCCAACTGAAATTTGTGATATGTTCGGTAAACATACCAGCCACCCGTAACTGTTCTTCCAATTCTACCCAAGATTTAGCTCTCATAGATATATCCGGACACCAACAGCTCTTGAACGATTCAATGTCCACTCCAAAAATAACTCCGTTGGCATCACAAGCTTTCTTTATTTCGGCAAACCAATTAGGCAAGTCTACATCAAAGTCTACCAGACAACGTCCGCCTATATCCTGAAGATAGAGTACATCAATATCAGGTGTCTGAGCAAATATTTTACCGAACCACTCTCCACAGAGATCAGCAGGCATTCCGCGCCACAAAGCGGGGGCAATACAAACTTCTTTGGGAGATTTTGACTTTACATAAGCAGCTACCGTCTGTAAATAGTTGGCAAGCATAGAGAGGGCAGGTTCTTGCTGCCACCCCACAGGATAAGAACCATCATGAAACTCCTCTGTTATATACCAGCCTACCAGACTGGGGTGATTTCCCCAAAGTGCAAACAATTCATCAAAAACCTGTTTGTTCCGTTCTACAAGAAACTCATACTGCTCGGGTGCCGTAGTATCTTTTTTGCTGTAATCACCGGGATAGAGGCCTATAATAAGTTTTACACCATTACGTTCGGCAGCTTCGAACATACGATTCATAATATCATATTGCTTCGCAACCCACGGTAGTTTTGTAGGTGCGTAGAAAGAAGATTTCTCTTCCGTACGGTCATTGAATCCCTCAGCATACTGAATAATCCAAGTATCGATGCCCACCTCACGGCTTGCCTCAAACTCTTTATCCCAATCAGTATTCTCATACACTCTGTTCAACTGGATGAAAACACTAGAAAACTTCGGAGTTCCTTTGAACTCGGGAGTATAAGAAGTCAACTGCTCCAGATTATCGATGCAGAATGAACCGGTACACGTTGTACCATCATCGTTTGTCACCTCAATCCGATATCCTTCAAGACGATTCAACACCAGTTTATTATTACCCATATCACGCCCTTTGGCAAAAGTAAAGGCTTCATAAGGCATCACAATACGGGTCCATTCTTCTTTGGTCAGTACCTCTTTGTCCACATATTCAAAGAATTGCCAACGGTCTTTATCATGAAGCGCATCTTGGGTAAACATATCCGTATCCTGGATTAGCATAAAACGGAACGTACCTTTGTTGTTCTTATTACCTTTCACCCAAATGGAGAGTGCCAAAGGATGGAAAGACAAATCACTGCGATAGTCTCCGCCGCTTTGCTGGATATACACTGATTCCGGTTCGGAAGAATTGCCGGAGAAAGAATATTTGATTTCAAAGCTTCCGGTACCTTCCACACAGTCATCACTGATAAAACGGTCTATCAAGATTTGAGGTGATGCAGGAACTCCTTTCATGTCGTACACCACGCAGTTCATTTCATCATAAGTGTTCAAAGTCTTCACTGCGCGCGTTTTTACCAATATTTCCTCTACTGTGAGGGCCTGTTTATTACTACAAGCTGCCATCATCAACAGCAGAGAAGAGAAACTGATCAGGGATATTATCTTTTTCATGGTTGTCATTTCGTTGTATAAATTATAATTTCAGTTATCCATATCTTTCCGCCGGATACGGGATTTTTCCATTTAAAGGTTACAGTGTGTTGCCCTGCCGGACGATCATAACAAAAAAACAATTCACACTTCCTATGATTGATGTATTGAGGCAAAGCGGTGGTTTCATAAAACTTTCCATCTATATATACCTCCATTTCTGCTATATAATCTGCCGGAAGAGTGCCTGCCACATACCCTTTCACCACTAATCCGGTACCCTCGAAAGAAAACGGATTCACGTCGTCTATCGATTTCTCAATAGTAAGTTTATCGCTGACTTTCAGGTTCTCAAAAGCAACTTCCAACGCTACAGGGCGGATATCCTCACGTTTGATGATAAAATCATTTCCCACCTTCATATTTCCGTGTTTCTGAAGCATGTCACAAGCGTGTCCGTAAGTCATAGAATAGGCTTTATTCAAACTTATATCGGTATGAGAGAAAGGAATATCTTCCACTTCAGACAAAGCTTCTTTCCAATATTTGGGAATATTGCTGTACCCTATCATGGTTCCCAGTATTCCTGCTGCCGATGCCGGATTACAGTCAGAGTCTTGTCCGGCACGGGTGGAGATGTCAATGGTCTTTGTAAAATCGCCCTGTCCGTAAAGTAATCCCAAAAGTATATAAGCTCCATTGATTTTGGTACCGATATTAAAAGAGTTGTGGATACCCTCGGGACAGCTGATTTCTTCACTCCATTTGTTCTGTAACTCAAACCAGGTACGTTTCCAATCATTTGGATATTTTCTGTGCCAGCGGATAACATCGGACATACACTTATGAAAATCACTTTCCTCCGGTATGACTTTAAGGGCTTCTTTCACAATATACTCCACATCATTACTAACATAAGCCAAAGAATACATAGCTGCCACATACACACCACCATACCAGCCTTCGCCATAGGACATGATATGCCCTATCCTGTCGCAAATTTCAGCAGCCTGATTGGGCATTCCCGGTGACATGATTCCAGCGAAGTCAGCCTCTATTTGGAAATCAATGCAATGTGCATGAGGATTATTCTTCCAATAACCACTTTGAGGTGCTTTCATTCCTTGCAACAGGTTGTAACGCGCCACCTGATTGGCATGCCACAATGGATACTCCGTCCGTTTGAAAGCAGCGGCAAACGAATCTACCGGAGCATCCAACCCACATCTTTCAAATACTTCAACAAACGTCAGGTCCACATACACATCATCATATAGTCCGGGAAATGTATCATACCATTTCTTAACCATATGTTTATCCCATGGAATAGGAATATAATCCTGAATAATAGTCCCCAGGAATTTAAATTCGGTAGGACCTCCATAACTACACCCCAAAGTCTGCCCAGCCCATGCACCTTTCACCTTGTCGCGCAAGTTTTGTTCCGACAGAACCACTTTGTTCTTTCCTTTATGTACAGACGCTACTACTTCGTTCACAAAAAAGAAAGCTAACAGAATCCATATTATATTTCTTTTCAGCATATTCATTCTTTATTTTTATATTGATTATACCATGCACTATATTGTTCGTATAGCCACAAAGAATCCGGATGCCCGGCAATAATATCAGTGCCAGGCTTATTCATTATGCCAATGTACTGATAACAGAGAATTTTATCGACAAAGGGAGAAATATTCTCCATCTGTCGGATGATACGTTTATTAAAGTCGGCGGGCAGCAGATTGCCTCCATCCCCATCTTCAAAATAAAACAGTTCCATATCGGCCCATAACCTTGCTCTGGAAGCTTTCTCATGGGCTTTATACAAAATTTCGTAAAATTTGGAAGAATCATCTAGATTTGTATGGTTTACTCCTACCCCATCCTGATAAGCAATAATATCAATATTCATCTTCTCCAGTTGGCGGACAAAGTGATCATCAAAACGAGCCTCTTTAATAAAATAGGGAGCAATCAGATTAACACAGTTCGATGTTAGTCTTTGAGCAAAATCAGCACAAGTATTGACATACCTCACGCACTCATCAATGAAATAAGGCTGCAACTGGGCTTCATTCGGAAAATACCATCCATAGAAACTCTCATGATGAGAGTATTTCTCCGCCACTTCCTCCATAGAGCGAAAACGTAACTTCTGCACTCCTTTATCCATCATCATAGAGTAAGCATCCAGTTCTCCCCAGAAATCATTGCTCACAAAGAATTTGATTCCACATTCGTCGGCAGCAGAAAGTACTGCTTCCAGCGGGTCTTCACATCCCATAGGTATTTGAGGGGCTATCTGTGAAGGATAGAAAGGTTTACCACCCAAAGCTACACTCATCAGAACGAGGTATTCCATACCGATTTCATGCATTTCAAAAACTTTCCTTTTCCATTGGTCGGCGGTGAAGCGTGTCAATGCCTTATTCCAGTTTCCACCTTCTGAATCAGTGGAGTGTTGAAACTCAAACCAGGAACCGGAGATAGGCTTCAACTTTTTACATGAGGATAACGCTGTAGCGGTAGTAGAAGCTGCATGCATAGATTCAGGTATAGCTATGAAAATACTCCCTAATCCCAGGTATTTTATAAAATCACGTCTTCTCATTTCTTGCCATTTTTCTTGTTTTTATTCGATGGTTTTATTAGTCAGCTCCCACCCCATGATAGTCGAGATATAGGGAATCATCCACATGGCCATCTTTTGGTGTCCACGATATCCTGGATGCCAGGCAGCTCCCAAGTCGGTTGTCCTATTATAAAGATCTTTATCCAATTTCAGCAGAAAAACTTTCGGGTCATTCAATTCTGCTACTATTGTTTCATAATAACTGAAAACCGGAGCCTGTATAGCTACAGGGTAAATGCACAAAACGGGAATATCTCCGTAATGCTCACGTAACTGAGCAATAATCTGCTTATACGCTTTTATGAACTCCTTTTTATAAGGATGCGGTTCGGTAGAAAAATCATTGGAACCTAAATTGATAACAACCAGGTCCGGACGATAAGCTGTGAAATTCCATTTAAGGGTAAGGTCTTCATCAAATGTATTCAGCATCCGATCCTTCATGGTCACTTTCGATACCCTTACCGAATCGCCGTAATTACGTGCCGCTCCTCTGCCCGAATGTGCTATCAATGTATAGTCGGCATCATAATAGCGAGCTATCATAGTGGCAAAAGTACGATTGCAGTTTTCCGTCTCTACAAGGAAAGGCTCGTCACGGTGTTTCCCGTCAGTACCATATCCACAAGTGAGTGAATTGCCGATAAACTCAATATGGCGGGTACGCACCGCAGGCACTTCCGTCAAACGCCCCGAAGCAGAGAGGACAAACTGATGGATAGTAGTCTTTCCGAATTCACCCTCAGAACGTTTCTGCATCCTCAAGTTATGAATGCGCTTATCTATTCCCGATACCACATTGATCAACGTATCTGTTCCGCACACTTTTATAATCCGGTGCAATTTATTATCGACAAATACATTGTAATAGCTCGTTCCGGTTTCGGACACTCTTACTGATACGTTGCCACCCGTAAAACGGGTTTCAAGGTATGTCCCCACCCAGTCGAAAGCCACTGAGCCATCCGGAGAAACCAATGTTCTGCCAATGTACCTTACAGCCGGATCATTCCCATTGAAAACTTTGCCGGTATTTATAGCTTTTACTTCTGAAAAGCAACAGATCCCTATCAAGATAAACAGGTATAGATAATAGCGCTTCATCACTTTTTTCTTTATTTACGTTTCTTATTTTTAGATTTCAGTTCTTTCAAATATTTCATATATCCATTGAATAAATCAATAGTACGTGCTTCTCCTACACGGATAGACATCTTCGGGTCATTGAAAACACCGGGGAACTGGTAACAGAGAATTTTCTCAAAGTTATCAAACAGGTTCAGATCGCGGATAATTTCCTCTACCGGACGGGGATATAAAGAGTTGTCCGGATTGAACAGAAAGACTTCCAAATCAAACCATAAATGGGATTTAGCCTCATCGCAGGCTTTTTGCAGCATGTCAGCCGCTTCTTTGCCTGTCAGGTCTCCCTCGGGCATGCGGGCAAATCCAAACGGACAGAGAATATCCAAATATTCCAGCAATGCCGGATAAGTATCCATTCCGTTAGGTACCTCGAAGCTGTTGGTAGCCAACATCACAGGTTTGCTCGGTGCAAAGCCGTTGCAATAGGCTTTAAATTCCTTGAAGAAATTCACAATATCATCTTTTCTCTTCTTCCGCATTTCAGGACGTTGTTCCCAATTATCCAAACCACCGCCACTTTCTTCGGATACATAGAAAGCATAGAAGGATTCATGATGTCCATACATATCCCACAATTCCTTAGCTACCCGTTTGTGCCACTCCAAAGACTCAGGGGTGAAATCGAACCAGGCAAACATGCCGACTCCCATCAATACATTCATACCCAATTTATCAGCCTCTGAGAGGATAGCTTCGATAGGATCTTCGGCTGTAATCTCCATACGACCGGGATATAATTTGGATGGATAAAACGCTTTACCTGTATAGGTATCAATCGTGCAGGTGCGCTTACCTACATATTCCTCATTACGAAATACTTCCTGGATAACCACCATGTTCATTTCCAACTTATTCATGGAACGGATCAGTTCTTTCCACTGGTCATCAGTCATTTTCTTGATATCCTGATTCCAATGTTTTCCTTCTGTTTCGCTCCAATGATAGATACCCGCCCAAGCACCGGAGATTTGCTGAATGGAGCGAATATCCGATTCTATAATCTCAATGTCTTTAGTTTTCCGGTAAGTCTTGTCGGCATCTGCTACTTTAAAAATAACCTTATGCTTCCCTACCCGTTCTTTGGTAGGTATCACCACTTTCACTGTTTCGGATTTTCCTGCGGGAATGCTCACAGTAGTTTCATATAGCAATGCATCTTTCTTCTCCTTACCCCAATATAAAGAGACTTGATAGGTTTGCTGTACAGTACTTTCATTGACAATGCCTCCACGGATATCCAAGTCTACTTTATTGGTTATCTTTCCCGGGGGGATCAGAGTCAGACTGACCTTGTTTTCCGCTCGCAGGGCAACAAGGATGAATAAAGAAAAGAGTAGTAAAAAAATACGTTTCATAATCATCATTTTTAAATTAGTAAAAACTACCCGGATAAGAAATCCGCGATTCTATTTCTCCACCGGCCAGACGAATATAAGAATCAAATTTACGTTTTCCTTCTTGCAAAATTATCACACGGGCACCGTTAGTCAAATTATTATATACAGTGTTTCCGCCAGTATAGCGTCCATAAGCAAGCAATACTTCCTTATAAGCAACTGCATAATCATTATTATGGTCATGCCCAACAAACACTCCCATGACATCACCACACTCCTTAATAGCAGTGAATAAACCGGAATTAGCCGTAGGACAAGCCACTCCTTCACCTCTCACCCCAAATAATCTGTTCTTATCTTCCATCACAGCATCTTTATATTCTGGTATCGGAATATGAAAAAAAGCCAATGCCGGAAGAGGAGCACCCTCATTCTGCTTCGTAAACCCCATGCTTTTATTTCTGTACCAAGCTACTTGGTCAAACTTAATCCAATCATATCCGGGAACAGACTTTATCTTTGTATATGAATGAGAATCAATACAGTACAGTAAAGCTGCTTCTTTGTTTCTGTCTTTTGATGACATTACCGTCAATACATAATCGGGAGCTACATCACCAGTACGGGCAGGCATCATACAGCCTTTCTTCTTAGCGATATAATCATAAAGTTCAGGACGTGTATTATCATACTCATCATCATGATTGCCGAATACAACCCCAAAGGGAATATTACGTTTAACACAAGGTTCCAAAACAATATCCAATCCCTTAAAAGTTTCATTGGAGACCACTACATCACCCGTGAAAATTACGAAATCAGGATGTTCTGTATCCAATACTTCGTTTATCCGATCTAAGGATATCTGTGAGCTGACCTGATCATCGTACTTATAATGTACATCAGTGAACTGGACAATTTTAAATTTACCGTCACGACTGAACTTCAATACCTCTTTTTGAGCAGAACCCGTTAGAGTACCGAATAATACAGCTAAACATAAAATAATCTTTTTGCACATCGTCTTTCTATCTTAAACTATCAATAATCTTCAATAATAATTCCGGTTCATCAGTAGTAATATAATCGACACCTGACAAGTAATACTGCTGTAATTCCTCTGCATTATTCACAGTCCAAACATTAGTCAGCAGACCTGCATTTTTAGCTTTTGGGGTCAAATCCTTATCCTGCCGATACGCATAATAAGAATAATCGATTCCTGAAATACGGTCATCAACCAGTTCTTGCAATTCCTTCTTTCCTTCCATCAGATAGAGAGTCCTAGCCGTCGGATCTAGTTGTCGGATACGTTTCAGAACCTCATAATTGAAACTGATATATTCCACGTATCCCTGCATCTTCATACGGTGTACAATGCTGACTACTGAATCAGTCAACTGCAATGTACGGGCCAGTCCCTTTTGAGAATCTTTTATTTCGATGACAGGATGAGTAGTGTTCTGTGCTTTTGCAGCCAGCAGAAGTTCCTGCAAGGAGGGAACCGGATCTTTCTCATGAATGGTTTTCTGGAATAATTGTAGCAGAGTCGTGTTCTCTACTTCTATTCCATATACATGAGGGTCGTGAGAAAGTATAACCTTATTATCTGCTGTTAACCAAACATCCAGTTCGGAGCCTTGACACCCCAGTTCTACTGCATTCTGAAAAGAACGGACAGAGTTTTGCAAAACTCCTTTCTGCTTCCAGGCACCACGATGGGCTACAACTTTATTCTTGCTGAAACCATCTTTCAATAATTCAAATTTATATTCCTGCCCATCAATCAAAAGAGTAATACCATATCTATAAGTAACCTGTCCCTTTGATAATGCTTTATTCTTTTTCAGACTGACCGACTTCTCTTTCGCATCAACCCTAAAAAGAGAGGAAGTATCACATAGCAAACGAATATCTGACGGCACCGGATAAATGTGGCCGATCATAATCCCCGGTTTGCCAACAGGAATCAAATAATTATCCAGCACATACTTCGAAATATCACCAGCTCTCAAAATCAAAGAGCTTAGGAGCATTCCTACTATTAAAATTGCATTTCTTATCATAGCCTATCAATAATAAATATATACATATAGAAAACACACATTTATAACCGAACAAAAGTTTTCATTCATACACCCTGTCTGTACATAGTTACAGCGGCGATTCTGAAGGGCTACACCCTTTCCATGAAAAGGCTACACCTTTTTGCCCGGATAGCTACACCTTTTTACCCTTATGGTGTAGCCCTTTCCGGTTTCCCGCTATACCTCTCAAGTGGGAATCCTTCATTGCTTACAAAAGTCCATTATCCTCCAGATACTTTTTATAACTTGCATAATTGTTTGTACCTTTCTTGAAAGTGACCCAACTGAAATTCGTGATATACTCGGTGAACAAACCTGCTACGAATAATTGTTCCTTTAGTTCACTCCACCCTTTTTCACGATAAGGAACGTCCGGACACCAACAGCTCTGGAATGACTCTATATCGACACCAAAATGTACACCGTTGGCATCACATGCTTTTTTAATCTCAGCAAACCAATTAGGCAGATCTACATCGACATCGACCAAACAGCGTCCACCAAGATCCTGAAGGTATAAGTAATCGATATTGGGCGTCTGCGCGAAAATCCTTCCGAACCATTGACCGCAAAGGTCAGCCGGCATACCTCGCCATAAAGCCGGAGCTATAGAAACTGGTTTATCCGATTTTGTCTTAATGTAGGAAGCCACTCCTTCAAGATACTTAGCTAACATAGATAAAGAGGGTTCTTGCTGCCAACCTACGGGATAAGAACCGTCGTGAAATTCTTCGGTTATATACCACCCTTCAAGACAGGGATGATTTCCAAATTGCTCGAATACTTCATCAAATACCATCTTATTTCTCTCTAAATTGAAATTGTATTTTTCTGGTGATGTCGTATTGGTTTTACTGTAATCGCCGGGGTAAAGACCTACAATCAGTTTTATTCCATTCCGCTCGGCAGCCTCAAACATTTTGTCTACAAAGTCATACTTCTCGGTAATCCAAGGTACATTGGTATTCTTATAAAATGAAATACTGGTGTTCTCCCCATCCGTAAACTGCTCCACATACTGAATAATCCAAGTATCAATACCGATAGCGCGACTATCCTGGAATTGCTTATCCCAGTCTTCATTAACATAAGCAGTATTCAATTGTACAAAAATACTTGAGAACTTAGGTTTACCGGGGCTCAGTTCATAAGAAGTCAACTGTTCTAATCCATCGATACCCACCTCGCCGTTGCAAACTTCATGCTTGGCATTTACGATTTCAATCCGGAAACCTTCAAAACGGTTTAAAAGCAAGCCATCTGTCGTGGTGCCTTGTCCTTTTTTATATAGTTTAAAAGCATTGTAAGGCATAACCAAACGATTCCAACCTTCTTTGGATAATATTTCTTCGTCTTCGAAAGCATAATATTGCCATCTCTTACGTGTACTGTCATGCGGTTTATCTGCATTAAACTGCTTCTCATCTTCCATGAGGATAAAGCGGAAAACGCCTTTATTTCCTTTTTGGCCTTTTACCCAGATGGAAAGTCCCAAAGGATGAAAAGATAGGTCAGGGCGATAATCTCCCCACGTCTCTTCAAAATATACATATTCAGGATTTGCAGTCATAGGAGTACCGGAAAAATGATACTTGAGTTTAAAACTCCCGACTCCTTCTTTATAATCATCACCTAATTCATAATCAATGGTCGCCTTAGTAGGTTCTTCACTACTTGTCGGACCAATACGATAAATCTCACACCCCAACTCATCAAAAGGATTGAGACTTTTAGTGGCTTTCGTGTTATTCAGGACTTTGTGTACTTCCTCTGTCAGGTTGTAGTTCTCCTCACCATTCCCTCCATTTCCGTTATGGTCATCGTTTCCACAGGAAAACAAAATAACGGAAAACAGACTTAGCAATATAGCAGTTGTTTTCATAAGGCATTAGTTTTAAGAGATAGTGCCGCCGGTCAAGCGGCACTATCACTATAAATAATCTATATGTTATTGACGGAAATAACTCATCTTATACATTCTGACAATAGATTGTCCCGGATCAAAACCAACAATTGATGTTGCAATATAAACATCATATCCTGTTGAAGTTGCTTCTTTATAAACTGCAACATCTCCCCAAGAGAAATAATTCTGAATCCATGCAGACATATCACTTGTGAATATACAGAAATCACCATATCCATCATCATCCGGCCCCAATTCCATTTTAGAGGTATCAGTAATGTCGAACACTTTGAGAGTAGCACCACCACCGGCCCATTGGTCTGCACCCTGGTCATTAAGTGCCAAATAAGTGTCATCTTCTACCTTGAATACATTAAAACCAAGCAAACGATATTCATGGTCAGCAGCATTCAAGGCCGTAACTTCCATGGAAGGTGTGAAAATGTTGAAACGGCTCTTCAAAGCTTCATCACTATTTCCATTAACCCACTTCGTATAACTGATATAATGATCCGAATTGTCGTCCAATGAAACACGTTGTATCGCAGGTGCAGCAGTCCAAGCACTTCCTGCTGGTCCATAACGCAATTTATTAGGCTGGTTAGCAGGGGTTACCAACTGTCCATCTTGTAATTTCCAATAATAAACGGTCATATCATTAGGACCTGTGCCATAAATATAGGCTGTACCACTGGTTACATCGCCTGCCACATTCATGTTATAGCCCAAATCGCCCGGACAACCGTCACCGGCAGTGTAATCAAGAAGTAATTTATGTTCCTGATCTGTTTCTGAATAATAGAAGACCATGAAACCTGCACCGTAAATATTTTCACGGGAAGTAATCAAATGTCCGGCATCATCCGTACGAGCTTTCATCATAAAGGATCTTGCAGCATCAATAGTCTTGACTGCCGCTCCTGTCTTCATATCATACAAATAGATAGGTCCATTATATTCTTGAACAGCCAAATACTGACCATATATTGCTATACCCGTATTATTACGACTCGGTAATCCAAGATCGGTACAGCTCTTTTCCCATACTTTAGAGAACTTAGTTTTAGGTGGTGTCGGCACAACACGAATCGTATTCGTATGGCGGTTTCCCAATGCATCGATTACAGTAATCTTATAAGGCTCCGTAAAATCCATTTCACCCCCTACCGGTGGATCTACATAACAATTATGCTCTACACTTACAGTGCAAATAAGACGAGTTACATCCAGCGGATCCTCATCCGTAGTAGGAACCTTCACAGTAATCTCTTCACCTTCTTCATAAGGCCCTTTTTGGGTAGCATAAAATTCTGCCGGATTACCGGGAATTTGGATGGTTACATTTAGCAAACCATTTACTTGGTCTGTACGTCCTGTACTTAAATCAGGAGACTCACAAGAAACCAAGGCTGCCCCCCAGAAACATGCTAATGCTGCAATTTTATTAAGTATTTTCATAGCTTCATTTTTTATTATTTCCATTCGTCAAATTGTTCACAAGCTGAATTTTGCTGAATTTCTGCAATAGGAATCGGGAAACGGTTGTATTTCTCCAAATAAACACGCGTTTTACCCGCATCACAATCTACAACATCATATTCAAAACCCTCACCCACCTTCATCGGTTTTACACCTTTCACGTGAGTACCATTCAGAACTGTAGTTGCCAATCCCCAACGGCGAAGATCCCAAAAACGATGTCCTTCAAAAGCTAATTCTACCATTCTTTCGTGACGGAGAAGCTTCATAAATTCAGTCTTTGTGCTAGCTGATACTTTCGGCAAATTGACTCTGTCTCTTACTTCATTCAATGCCTCTAAAGCTTCGGAAAGTTTGTCCTGCATGGCCATAGCTTCTGCATAGATCAGTAACACTTCTGCATAACGCATATAGTAGAAAGTCAGGTCAGTACGGCGCATCTGGCTTTTGCTAATTTCAGGATCAAAAAGTTTACGCATATAGTAACCGGTACATGTGGTACCGCCACCCAAGCCATAGCCATCTAAACTACCTTCATATGTGTAAAGGGGTTCTCCCTTCCACTGACAACCGTTATAAAGTATAGAAGCATAAAAACGCGGTTCACGTCCTTCATAAGGATTTGCAGCCATCTCAGGGTTTTCCCAATCAAAATCTTTACCATCAGCCATCTGATAAGCTGATACCAAAGTTTCTGTCGGACTAATTTCAGCATAACCACCGTCACTAGGCGGACAATTGAAATAATCAAATGAGTAATCCAGTGTTTCATACACATAGCCAAACTCTATTACACTTTCATCATTTGCAACCGGTTTCGTTCTTCTATTTAGAAACAATTGACCATAATCTTCATAGAGTTTATATCCTTGTTTCTTTAACTCGGCTGCCGCATCGGATGCTTCTTTCCAGCGTTCGGCATAGAGCATGGCGCGAGCCTTCATCCCATAAGCAGCACCACTTGTTAGTTTACCTGCTTCCACTTCATTTTTCAGAGGCAGATTCTTTGCTGCAAAATCCAAGTCTTCTGCTATAAAGTCCCAACATTCATCAGGAGTACAGCGGGCATGCTCCTTTTGACCAAGTACAGGCAGCTGTTTGTAAAGAATAAAACTGGCTCCATAACGTTTCGCCAAATCAAAATTAGCCACGGCACGGAAAAAACGGAATTCAGCCTCCGCACGCAGAGCAACTTCTTCTGTAAAATTTCCACGATGTTCTTCCAATCCTTCCAAAGCTCGGCAACAAGTCAACTGCCAGGAATGTCTGTTGCTCCAGTTATCAAAAAGATTGCTGGCGGGAGTGATAGGAGTAGAACCAAATACAAACAAATTAGTATTAGCAACCGGATTATTAGCTTTTAAAAGATCGGCGCAAGCATCATCAGTGATTGAATAATATCCCCCAATCAAGGAATAAAAGCCATTAATATACAACTGCAGGTTCGTTTCATTCGACCAAGTGATATCATCAGGATAGCTACTTGTCAGAACAGGATCAATATTACAACTGCTCAACGTAAAGCAAGCAGAAGCAAATACTGTTAATATCTTATTTACTGATTTCATTGTATTAGTTTTTTAGAAAGTTACATTTAATCCAAATTCATATGTACGCTGTTGAGGATAATATCCCTGGTTTACACTTGGCATTTCAGGGTCCATATGCTCCAAATGAGATAAAGTAAACAGATTACCACCGGCTACATAAGCACGAATTTTTCTGAAACCTGCTCTTTCACTCCATTTCTTAGGTATAGTATATCCCAACTGAATAGATTTCAGACGTACATAGGAGCCGTCCACTACCCACCAAGAAGAGAATTTTCCACCATTCGATCTTGAATTAATTCCTAAACGAGGATATTTAGCATCTGTATTATCAGGACGCCAAGCGCCTTCTACCAAATAATAAGGAGTATTCCCGTCTGCATAGAAGGGACGTGTATAGAATGTATCATCACGAATTCCACTACTGTACAAACCGCACAGATTTACATCAAACAAAGCGGCACCTTGCAACAACATATTGAAATCAAAGCCTTTCCATTCTGCACCTAAATTTAAACCAAACATCATCTCCGGCGTATTACTGCGACCAATGGGAACCATATCCTGATCCCAGGTTATCTTACCATCACCATTAATGTCTTTCAGTTTAATATCACCAGGCAGTGTCGGACCAAAGACAGCACTGTGGGCTATTTCTTCTTCCGTCTGGAATAGACCATCTGCAACAAAGCCCCAATATTGTCCCATCGGACGTCCTGTAGCACGTTTATAATCAGGAACATTTGCATCTTCGGTCATCTTCAGCACTTTGTTACGAGCCCAAGAAACATTACCTCTTACACGATAAGAAAAATCTTTTATTTTATTATTGTGAGATAAGACAAGCTCAAAACCACGATTGTCATGAGAACCATAATTTATGTATGTCGGATAATAGTTTCCCAAAGAAGGTGGAAAGTTTGCTGACTGCGACTCCAATGAACGAGTTGTTTTCATATAAAATACGTCCAACTCAACGCCTAACAAGCCATTCCACATACTGGATTCAATACCAACATTATAAGTATCGGTCAACTGCCACTTCAAAAGAGGATTTACCGGACTACTCAATCCTAAATATTTCTGAGGACTGGTACCAAATAATACTGTCGGATCAGCAGACAAACTTGCAGTAGAGAAATATGTCATAGTATTGCTGATAGCACGGTCGCTACCCAAGCGTCCCACAGAGGCACGAACCTTCAGATTTTCCATAAACGGAACGGCTTCTTTAAAGAAGTCTTCCTGAGAAATTCTCCATCCTACAGAAACGCCTGGGAAAACACCCCATCTGTATTTCTTGGGGAGTGCCGTGGAAGCATCAATTCTACTGGTGAATTCTAACAAATATTTGTCATCATAAGAATAGTTCAGACGAATAACATAACCGGCACGTTTAGCTTGGCTGTGTCCACCTTTTACCAAATCCTTATTTACTTCAAGACCGTAATTTAAGTCCATAATATTGGTAATCGGGAAATCGGTTCTACCTGCAGACATACTAGACTGATCTGTTCTAGAGAATTCATACAAGAACAATCCCGACACAGCATGCTTTCCGAATTTATTAGAATATTCAAGAGCGGGCTGAACAGTATAGCCTTCACTTTCCGTAAACCACTGATTTAAAGCAACTTTATTAGCTATACGGCCGGTTTCTACGTTACCTTGCCGGGTAGTCTGATTCCAACCATATACATCATAGGTCAGGAAGTACTTCTTCTGCATAGTATAGTTCTTCACGTATGAAGCATTCAACTTAACGGACAGTCCTTTCACAAAAGGTAGCTGATATCTCATAGAAACATTTCCTTGAAAGTATGTCTTCTTTACATTATTGTTACCCGACAAGTCTCTTGCCGCAATAGGGTTATTATTTCCGTTACCGGCTGTATTAATACTGGCTATGGGCATACCATCAGCAGTATAAGGTTTCAGATAAGGATATGATAACAATGCCTGCTGGAATATAGAGGCATAAGATCCCATACCAGCCGAAGCCCCCGGCTCATCCTGTTCGGAAACATAGCCAGACAGGTCAAGAGACATATCAAAATTGTCAGTAATCTTAGCATCCATATTAGAACGGAAGTTGTACTTATCATAAGAGGTACGTTTTATGATACCTTCCTGATTATAAGCACCAACCGAAGCAAAGAACTTAACCTTCTCCGTACCCCCGGAAACAGACACATTATTGGTATAGGTAGGAGCAGTATTACGGAATAACAGATCAAACCAGTCTGTACTTCCATAAATATGCTCATTTTCACCCGGATTAGTAATACGGTCTATTTCCTCAGGCGAAAACCTTAAATTTTCCTCAGCTACACCATCCAGAAGTTGTGCCTTATTATACCAGTATGCATAATCTGGTCCATTCAGAAACTTTGGAAAATCAGTATTCTGACTTAATGTAACAGATGAATTAAATGTTACGGTAGGTTTCTGCACTGTACCACGCTTCGTTGTGACCAAAATCACACCCGCAGCAGCACGCACACCATAAACGGCAGCAGCAGTCGCATCTTTCAGAATAGTAATAGACTCTACTTCATCAGGTGAGAATGAAGGAAAATAATCAGTAATGACACCATCGATAACAATCAAAGGACTACCATCTCCGGCACCATTACCACGAATATAAAGACTAGCTCCATCAGCACCTGGTTGTCCGCTACTCTGTTTAGATATCAAACCAGGCAAACGACCTGCCAGCATACTGGAAAGACTGCCACTCGGAGCCATCTTCAATTCTTTGTTATCGACTTGTGCAATAGCACCAGTTACATTTATTTTCTTCTGTGTACCATAGCCAACCACTACTACTTCATCTAGCAGCTCAGCATCTTCTTTCATTACAATCTTCAGAATTTTCTTCCCTTTTAACTGTACTTTCTGAGTCATGTAACCCACGTAAGAGAATGTCAAATGTGAATTGGCATCAGGTACCATAATAGTGAAATGTCCATCCGCATTTGTCACTGTACCGGTCTTACGACCTTCCGTAAAAACAGATACTCCAATTAAAGGACTATCAGTCTCGTCAAAAACATTACCCTCTACTTTCACTTGAGCATATGCACCAATGCTCACAAAAGAGAATAATAGGAATAGCAAACAAAAACACTTGTTTTTCATATTATTAAAATTTAAAATTAGGAATTATTATTTTCGTTGCATGCTACTAAAGTTATATCTTCTAATATCTTCCAGCATTGATAAAGTCCTCTCGGAACATGAAAACAGCCTTTCCACTTCCCACCTTTCAAAGGCAATAGCACCTCACCTCTCCTATTCAGATAACCATACCATTCCGGATATTCTTCATCTTTAAAATGGCTCCATGTGTATTCATGTACCTTTTCAAACCAGTCAAGACATTGCTTATCTCCAGTCAGTTGATAACCTTTGAGCAATGAGATCAGGGTTTCTATGTGAACCCACCACAATTTCTGGTCCCATTCCAATTGTTGGGGAGGATAGCCTTTACGATCCAGGAAATAGTAGAGACCTCCAAATTCTTTGTCCCAACCATAGTCAATCATTTTTAAAGTAATATCCTTTGCCTTTTCAATCAAATCCAGACGTTTCAAACGATTACCAAGATCCATAATAAACCACATGGCTTCAATATCATGCCCCGGAGTGACTTGACGCCCTTCAAATGAATCGGAAAGTTCTCCATTCGCCAAAACATTCTCTACAATGATACCTCCCAGTTCCGGACGATAGAAAACTTCCATGACTTCATGAATACACACTTCCATCGTCTTTTCCAGACATCCTTCATCTAACAAATGTTCTATTTCCATAGCCAGATTACATAGGATCATCGGTAAGGCAAAATTCTTCAGATTACGTGTACCCGGATGAAGTTTGTTCCAGTTTCCTTTCGGATTATCAACTTTTGATAATACAATATCAAAAGTCTTTTTAGCTATATCCGCATACTCCTGATTTCCGGTGGCCAGGCTCAGTTGCCCGAATGCCATAGTAGCAAAAGTGTATGAGAAAATATTATAAGGATCAACCAATGGACGTCCTGTGCGATCTAAAGAAAAATACCAATTGTAATTTCCATCATGACCATACTTCTTCAGGAACTCACCTCCCTGAATTGCACAATCAAGCCATTCCTGACGTTTCTCCACCTTATTATAAAGCATTGAAAACAACCATACTTCCCGGCCTTGCAACCAAACAAATTTGTCTGTGTCAAAGACATTCCCCTTTCTGTCCAGACAGGTAAAATACCCACCGTATTCATGGTCTTGGGAGTGCTCTAACCAAAAAGGAAGAACATTGTTCAAAAGTTCATCCTTGTACAGATCCGCTAATTTCTTAAAATCTATCATCTTCATTAATTTTTTAGACAGAGACTGGAAACGTTTTTTACCCGGTATGCATCTAAACCAGTCTCCTCATATTTTTCAATTATTTATCTGTCGTGTAAGTGATAACATCTCTTACCCAAATATCAGCGCCTTTAACGGGATTTATCCATTTGCAGGTCACTGTATATTTACTGTAAGGCTGTACATAGTTAAAGAATAATTCATGTTTACGATGATTATACTTCAACGGAAGCTTACACACTTCTATCAATTTATCATTGAAATAAACCTCTAATTCAGCAATATAATCTTCAGGAACATTCTCGCCTTTAAGTTCACCTTTTATCACAGCTCCTATTCCTTCAAATTCTATTGGCGGGAAATTAGCAATCCAATTATCCACAACCACTTTCTTATCAAGTTTCAAGCCTTTAAAACTAATCTCTAACTGTGCCGGTTTCGGCTGTTGAAAATTGATTGTTACTTCATTAGCTTCAATTTTTCCACCACCTCTTTCTATCATTTCTAAAGCGTGTCCAAAGCTCAGTTCACAACCTTTATTAAAACTTACCGTATTATTGAAAGGAGTATCTTCAACTATAGCCAGTTCTTTCTTATATTTCTCAGGAATGCGATTATAACCAATCATCGTTCCCAAGATACCTCCTGAAGAAGCCGGATTACAGTCAGAGTCTTGTCCCGCACGTGTAGAGATATCAATAGTCTTCTCAAAGTCACCCTGTCCATAGAGTAACCCTAAAATTATATACGCACCGTTTACATAAGTCTCAATATTGAAAGGCATTTCAACTCCATCGGGACAGGCAATGTCATTAGAACCCCATTTCTTCTCTATTTCTTCCCAACATTTTTTCCAATCCTCCCGATATTGCTTATGCCAACTTATAACATCAGTCATACACTCATGAAAGCGGCTTTCTTGGGGGATAGATTTCAAAGCATGCGTCACAATATACTCGATATCATCGCTCACATAGGCCAAAGAATACATAGCAGCTACATATACGCCACCATACCATCCGTCGCCATAAGCCATAATATGTCCCACACGATCACAAATTTCAGTAGCATTATTCACCATACCCGGAGACATAATACCTGCAAAGTCAGCTTCAATCTGGAAATCCAAACAATTGGCATGGGGATTATTTTTCCAATGTCCACTGGCGGGGGGAGTCAGACCTTGTAGAAGATTATAACGAGCCATTTGGTTAGCATGGCACAAAGGATATTCTTTAGCAAGGAATGCAGTTGCAAAGGAATCAGCCGGAGCATCTAACCCACATCTTTCAAAGGTCTCTACAAAAGTCAAGTCAACATAAACATCGTCATAAAGACCGCCACCACCATCATACCACTTTTTGATTTCACCCGGTTCCCAAGGAATCACTACAGAATCAGGAATCATAGTTGACAAATACTGAAACTCTGTCGGGCCGCCATATGTACAGCCTATAGTCTGTCCAGCCCAGGCGCCCTTCACTTTATCGAACAGTATATCTCTCGATAGAGTCAAATTCAAACTCTCTTTTTGAGAAATACCGCATGAGCATAAGGTAGCTATAAAACAACTATTCAATAAAAAATTTCTAATCTTCATTATATATATTATTAAGGTCAATTTTTTGTTTTCATCCAGTAACGTTCAATTTCTTCTAAAGATTTCCCTGTTGTTTCAGGAACAAGTTTCCAGACTATCAGCATATAAGGTACACACATGATTGCAAACAGAAGGAATGTTCCGGCGGGGGTAAGATTCTGGAGCATCCAGGGGGTTAACTGTCCAATCAAGTATGTACCTATCCACAAAGCAAAACCAGCAATGGACATAGCAAGTCCACGTACCCTCGTCGGGTACATTTCAGAAAGAAGTACAAATACCACAGCGCATATAGACACAGCACAACAAAATACATAGAAGAGGAAAAAGACTAAAAGAAAAATACTGGAAATTCCCCAAGATTCGCCATAGATAAAGTAAATTGCAATAAGTATTAAAGAAACTACCATACCAGACACACCATAATAAACCAACTTCTTACGCCCTACCTTATCTATAATAACGAGAGCCAATATAGTAGTCAATGTATTTACCAAACCTACCAAAACTTGATAAAACAAGGAATCCCCCCCGGATAAACCGGCATTTTCAAAAATGGATGGCCCATAATACAACACTGCATTCACACCCATAAACTGCCCCAACATAGCTATGCATACACCTATTATAACAGCTTTCATAATGCCAGGTTGCAATAAAAGCCTCCATTCTGATTTCGACTCGGAAGATATCACAGACTTAGTTTCTGTTAATTGAAACATAGCTTCTTTGGAAGATACATAAATTCTCTCAAGAATATTAGTAGCCTTTTCTTCTCTTCCTTGCAATATCAGCCAGCGCGGGCTTTCAGGTATGAAGAAGATGATGATAAAGAACAATAAAGCAGGCAATGTCTCCATACCTAACATTCCTCTCCATACTTCTTCTACAAATATAAGACTCCACCATCCTGCAGTAACATCAGGATTACTTGTGGAATATCCCAAAAGCTGAAAATTCACAAGATAAGCGCCCAAAAAACCAATTGTAACAGCCAACTGATACAAGGAAACTAAGCGTCCACGATATTGAGCTACAGCAACTTCCGAAATATAAAGTGGAGAGATAATAGAAACAACTCCTATACCAATACCACCTATAATCCGATAGACCACCAATTGATTGAAGTCCATACAGACAGCACAGCCTATTGCAGAAGTAGAGAATAAGATCGCCGAAAGAATCATTGTAGACTTCCGTCCGAACTTATCACTCAAAATACCAGCAAAAAGTACTCCAATAATGGAACCAATCAATGCACACCCCACATACCACCCTTGCTGTAAGGCATCCAACCGAAACAGCTCTGTTACCTGCGCAATAGTGCCGGAAATAACAGCAGTGTCATATCCAAACAGAAAACCGCCTAACGCTGCTACTACTGAAAGGAAAACCAAATAACCCAAATTAATTGTCGACTTCATTTTTATTTTATATTAAAGTATTCTTTATATCTATTATATAAATGTCCTGCCTGCAAATAGGCAGATTGTGGACTCATAAAATGGGAAAACTCAAAAGTTATAGCCTTATCATATCCAGCCCGCTTAGCCGCTTCCAATTTCATCCGCAGTTTATCAAACTTTATCGGCAGAAAGCTTATAGGCATATCACGATCGAAAGTTTCTGCATTTGTCCAACACTTCATTCCATATCTATCTGCCAGCTTTTTATTTACAGTAAAAAAGGCATCCAATTCATCATAATCAATATGTCCATCTTGAAAAGCACAAGCATCAACAACTTCATGAATCCCATCAAATATTTCATTCCATTCCTTTTCGTGCTCCTGAACTGAAACAGCATCTTCCTTGGTTAACTTATTCGTTCCCATTACAGCTTTCTTCCCGTCAATCCAGGGAGAAATAAAAGTTGGCAAACCACTAGAAACATCTTTGCACTGTTTACCCAGTGCACGAAAAGCATCAATAACTCCTTTGGTCTTGCGACTGATTTCACCACTGATATACCATCCTCCAAAACTCTTGTACTTTTCACCATACTGTTTCCAAACTTCATCAATCACATACTTATTATCTTCAATTTCACAGGATAAGTCACCTGTATCCCAATATTTACCGGAATCATATAAACCAAAATAAAAACTCATCTGATACTTTTCTGCCAGCCGAAGATACATATCAACCAAATCAACAGATGGCATATAACATCCTTTACTTAGCAAATATTTAGACGGATAGGTCATAAATTTACGGTAACCAGAACGAATCATAATAACCGTATCAATTCCAATGTTTTTCATATAATGGAAATCCTGCTCCCATTCTTTTTCACCCCAATTTTGATGAGGAATGTCATGAGATATTTCATCTAAAAAAGTCCCGGTTATTCTCAAACCATCATTTCTAGGAATAATAAATTGATTAATATCAGCGCCATTCTCGGTAAATGAAGAGAAAGAAATACTTCCTCTCTCTTCATTTGCCACCAATTCAGGAGTAACCAAAGCCGAAACCCCTGCCAATGCGGCCTTCTTCAAAAAATCTCTGCGACTGCTTGTTTTCATAGCTTTTCTTCTGTATAATATATATGTTAACCTATTGAACTTTAAGTTTAACCTTTATTATTATTAAGGCTACAACTATTATAACTCGATGCAAATATAGCTATATTTATTAAATAAACAATAGATAATAAATAATTTTATTATTAAAATCCACTAGTAGTAATATATTTAATTAAATAGAGCCCTATTATTAACTAATAACATAGAAAGAAGAGAAGAAAGAAAAAGAAATATGAAGTCAGGAAGAAAATGGCATTACTACTATCAAACAAATTAGAAATAGAAATAATATTCTATTTTCTATAGAAAGATTGAAATTAATAAATATATTAATTATATTTGTAGTCAATAATAAAATTAACAAAGATCATGTATCAGCAATTCCTAAAAGAAATAGAAATGGGGTCTAAAAATGCCCTCATCAAAAAGAGAATTATTACCTATTATATATATAATGGTAGTTCTACAATCCCCGATCTATCAAAAGAGTTGGATTTAAGTATCCCCACAGTTACAAAACTAATTAGTGAAATGTTTGATGAAGGTTATATCAATGATTACGGGAAGTTGGAGACAAGCGGAGGACGCCATCCACATTTATATGGATTAAATCCTCAATCCGGTTACTTTATTGGAGTAGATATAAAAAAATTCTCCATCAATATCGGATTAATCAACTTCAAAGGAGATATGGTGGAGCTCAAAATGGATATCCCATATAATTTCGAAAACTCCTTAGAAGGAATGAACGAACTTTGCAACCTAATTCTCGGTTTCATTAAAAAGCTTGCAATCGATACAGAAAAGATATTGAATATCAATGTCAATGTATCAGGCCGGGTAAATCCTGAATCCGGATATAGTTTCAGCCAATTCAATTTTGAGGAACGGCCGCTCGCAGATGTATTAAGCGAAAGGCTTGGCTATCCTGTAACTATCGATAATGACACCCGCGCCATGACTTATGGAGAGTACATGCAGGGATGTGTAAAAGGAGAAAAAGATATTATTTTTGTAAATGTCAGTTGGGGATTAGGTATCGGAATTATTATCGACGGGAAAATCTATACGGGAAAATCAGGCTTCTCAGGAGAATTCGGACATGTAAATGCTTTCGAGAATGAGATTATTTGCCATTGCGGTAAAAAAGGCTGTCTGGAAACAGAAGCGTCGGGTTCTGCACTACACCGCACATTATTAGAACGTATCAAAACGGGAGAAAACTCCATCCTTTCCAGTCGGGCGACAATGGCAGCTCCCCTCACCTTAGATGAGATTATAGCAGCCGTCAACAAAGAAGACCTGCTCTGTATTGAAATCGTAGAAGAAATAGGGCAGAAACTGGGCAAACAAATTGCAGGACTCATAAACATCTTTAATCCCGAATTGGTCATCATTGGAGGAACGCTTTCTCTAACCGGAGATTATATTACCCAACCCATAAAAACAGCAGTACGAAAATATTCGCTGAATCTTGTCAACAAGGACTCGGCAATTACCACCTCTAAATTAAAAGATAAAGCTGGTATTGTAGGCGCATGTATGTTGGCAAGAAGCCGAATGTTTGAAGGTACTAATTAGACCTCCAACATTCGTTTCATATATACAGCCGCACCTTCCAAGTCTGAAGGTGCAGGCGCCCACGGCGCAATATCTTCAGGCGGAAGTGACCGGTAAGGACCGGATTTTATTTCAAAAATAACAGTACCCGACTCCAAAGCAATAATACTGTGCCAGGTACCGGAAGGAATTTCCAATCCGTAAATTCCAGCAGAGGAGTTCAGGCTAACCTTCTCCGTTACATTGCCCAAATCATCATAAAAGAATGCCAACAGGCTTCCACGTAACACGACATAAGTTTCTTCCTTATCCGTATGACGATGAGGCGGAAGATAAGTTCCCGGCTCCAATGCATTAAGCAGGCGATGGATAGGTGCATCCAATGATTCATGAAAATTATAATTCATGCGTAGGCGAGGATTTCCCTGCGCCTCACGAGTCACGCTATCCAGCAGTTCTTCTGAAATCAACTTCATCACTATTTCAACAATTGAGCAAACTTACCAGGAAGATTTACCTTATCCGATACTATAGAAAGTTCTTTACCGTCAGCATTCACTAAGAAAGCCGCTTTTTGAGAAGCTACAACAGAAGCCATTTCTTTCAAATCTCCTTCTACAAAAACACAACCGGAGAAAAAAGGAACAATGATCTCCTTTGTTTTCCCATTCCAGTTTACATAAATTGTCTGCATAGGACAATAGGTCTTATATCCGGCAACAGCCAAATGCCGCATCAAATTACGTTCTAATCTTGGTGCTGTGTACAAAACATACCAGCTACGCGAATTTTCATCCATCATCATATCGTTGTTTGCTTTTTCCATCCTTTTAATAAATCTTTCACGAACAAAATCCAACCTACACTACCCACACCAGCCAGGAAAACAAAGCCAATAAGAATCATCGGCTTGCTTGGCTTAGACGGACGCAAAGGAACCGTTGCAGGTTGCACGACAGTATAGACCGGAGTAATCTCCTGCACCTTAGCCTTTGCCATCTGCAATTGCTGGGCAACTTGGGTATATACATTATATGCCAAATTCATCTCATTCTGCAAACGCTCTTGTTCGGCGCGGTAACTTAACAAAATAATATTTTGATTGGCATCTACAAAAGATGCATATTTTCCTTGAGCTTCCGTATAATTATTTTTAGCCTCAATATATAACTTCTCTGTAAAAGCTAAATCATGACGCGCCTTGTTTGTACGGTATTCAGTGATATAGTTCTGTAAACGGCACATGACTGTGTCGGTCAGTGATGCGGAAATTAAAGGATCTTGCATGGTCACCGTCAAAGTGGTAACCCCGGTCTTCTTATCAACAGAAACTGCAATACGCTTACTCAATGCTTCTGCAATGTTGGCTTCATCTTTAGTCAGCCTAAAAGGATCCAGTACTCCGCTACCTTCCGCTTCATCATCTTTAAACAAAGAGATAGTCCAGCCCAAAACTTTAAAAGGAGCTGAAACAATAGCACTCCACCAAGGGGCACGCTGATGTTCGTCCAAGTAGGCATATAAAGTGGTATCTATCTTTTCTTTATCATCTTTGACTTTCACATCAAACAATTCGGTAAGGAACGGAGTAGAACTCACAATATCCGGATAAAGATCGGGATACAGGGCATCTTCACCAACAGAAGACCCCATGTTAATTCCAGCCATAGCAGCCAATGCTCCCATACTACCTCCGGTAGATTTCCCGGTACTCTCCGGTGCCAACGTCACGCTGGTAGAATATTCCCTGGGGATACTAAATGCAACAATCAGTCCGACCAATACAGCATATCCACACGCTTTAAAAACCAATTTACGCTCTACCCAAACTTTCTTGGCAAGTTCAATCAAATCAATTTCCTGCTCCTCCGGTTGCTGAGGAAGTGTATTCAGTTTGTTTTCTTCACTCATAATCAAATTACTTAAAAGCGTTAGCTAAAGTTGCCACCATTGCCGCAATAGTAGCAGTTGTACTACTGATACCCAGAATTTCAGCCATTGCCATATGTTTCTTTTCAGCCTTGCTGGGAACAATAATCTCACAGCCAGGTTCTATAGCACTGGAATTTCTCGCTTTCAAACGAGACACTGTACCATTCATATAAACCACATAAACCTTCTTTTTCTTAGCCATGTTACCATAGCCACCCGCTTGATTTATGTAGAACTTCAGATTCTTTCCTCGCTGATACACCACAGTGTTAGGATACATAACTGAACCACTGATTTTTACAGTATTGATATATTCAGGAATATACAAAACATCACCTTCACGCAAAACTAAGTCAAAATCAGACTTTGGATTAGCCAAAGCTTTCTCCAAATCAATACCTACTGTATAGGTTTCTGACAGATTTAATTTTTGTATTGAAATGGAGTCTTTACCTTCACCATTCTGAGCCATACGTATCGCATCATTCTGACGACGTCTTTCTTCATCTGACAACTTACGAATTAATCGCGCTCCTTTCACATAAGCATCCGGAGTTACACCACCAGCTTTGCTTACCAAATCAGACAAGCGTTCATTTTTCTTCAGTAAGGAATAACTACCGGAGAAGAGCACTTCACCTGCAACAGTTACATTCTGCTGTCTACGGTAAGCCGGACTTCTACGAATATAAACAGCATCAAACGGTTCCAAATAGAAATTCTCTGAATTTCCTCCAACCACTAAACCGTCTTTTATATCAAAAGTATATGTTTTCCCTAAAACACTACTAAATGAAGTACTCTTTGGATCTTTAATACGACGGGTAATCTCAACTCTTGTAGTCGCAGCTTCTTCCAGCAAACCACCAGCCTGAACAAGCAAGTCTTCAATAGTCATATTCTTAGAGAAAAGGAAAGTACCAGGATTAGCGACCTCGCCATAAATGGCAACAGTTTCTTCCTCTTTCAAATCGTTGATACTCGGTACATACAGAATATCATTTTTCTGCAAAGGAATGTCAGCAACCGTACCTTTCAACAATCCACCTAAATCAATAGCAATGATTTCATGAGACAAGTCTTCATGCTCACGGTCAATCATTACTCTATTAAGGAAAGCGTCTCCACGTAATCCCTCAGCTTTCTTTATTAATTGCTTTACGGTGTTCACTGTACCATCCAGCTGATATAATCCGGCACGATAAACAGCACCTCTCACTTCTACACGATTTTCAAAACGATCAAGTACAGCATCTATCGTAATCATATCTCCGTCATCCAAACGGAAAACAGAGTAATCCATTTCATCTACATTGTAAACCTGATGTTCACGTCCGCTCTTACGCACAAGACGAATAGCTTTTTTATAGGCATCACCAGTAAATCCACCTGCATATTCCAATATAGTAGAAACAGTTTCCGTAGGTTTCATTTCATAGAACATCGGTCTCTTTACTTTACCGACAATCTCAACCAAAGACTGGTAAGGATCTACAATAATAACGTCGCCTTCCTGAAGACGTATATCATCTTTCATCTTGCCTTTCATTATATAATCGTAAACATCCAGGTCTGCAAAAGTTTTACCATTACGCACAACCTTAATACTACGTAAGCTACCAATACGGTTCACACCACCGGCACGATACAAAGCATGAAATACAGTGGAAAATGCAGATAAAGTATAAGTTCCCGGTACAGAAACTTCACCCATGATATTGATCTGTATCGTACGGATATCACCCAATGTTAATTTTATCTGAGAGTTGGGATCTGTTCCTGAAATTCCTGAATAAATTTTAGAGAATTCTCTCTGCAAGAAAGAGTTTGCTTCTTTTACAGTCATACCACTCAGATGGACTGGTCCCAAACCACGAACCAAAATAGTTCCTTCTGGAGAAATTGTCTGACGAATTGTATTTTCAGAAGCGCCCCAGATATCAATAATAACTTCATCACCAGGGCCTAAATGATAATTAACCGGAGTAGCAAGATTGGCACTCGGTTCAAAAGACAGATTCCGGTTAGTAAACAGACTATGACCATAAATATTGCTTCCGGGAGCCTCCGGAGTAGCTTGGGCATCACGTTTTAAATCGATAATTTCTTTCTGTTCTTCCAATTCAGCTTCTTCATAGGAAGTACCTCTGACGGCCTTACCATCTGTCATTAAAGAGGTGCGTTCTCGAAGTTGTGAGGGTTTGTTTTCGACTCCATCCGCTGCTGTACTATGCTCTGCATATTTTTTTTGTATACGGGCAACCTGTTCTTTAGTTACCCCCCTACGCAACAACTCAGTAGTCATCTGTTTTTGTGATTTACCAGACCTCTGTGCCTCTTTCACATATTGAACTACCTGATCATCCGACATTTGCTGAGCCATAACACCCCCCGCCAAGATGAAAATTGAAAAGAATAGTGCTAATAATCTACGCATAAGATATTTGATTAATCTTTAAAATTCCTACATTAAATATAAATCGGGCACAAAGGTAACACATTATTTCATAACACCCATTTATTTTACATCGAAATTTCGGAAAAAGAATTAAAAACGCAATCTATTCGTTCAGACCATCATACAAGAATCAACAGAATTTGAGATTATTTTTTTCATTTTGTTAATTATTGCCTCAGAATTCTGCATGCAATTATTTTCCGTTAATGCATTAATCTGCTCACAAACGGCATTGTAATCTATAAAACGCTCCCTACTTTTCTTTATTTTTTCATAACATGTAGGCAGAATATCTTCTGCCGCATCATCTTCAAATACATAGACTCCGCCATTTTCTCCCAAATTTCCTATTTCCAATATCAACTGACAAGCTTCCGGCATAGTCATCAGACTGCGAGGTGCATCAGGATATACATCACCAAAGCGTATGACCATTAATTTAGTAAAACAATTTTCCGGTATTACTTTATGAGATATCCCCTGCACATACATTTCTGCTAAACACTTACTATAGCCCATAGCATAGGTAGGAGACAATGCATAATTCGTAGAAATCATCATACATTTACAAGCCTTATACTTCACGGACAAATCTGCAATATTCTTCGTTCCCAAAACATTCACCTGAATAGCTTCATTAGGATAATCTTCAAGCATAGAGATATCTTTATAGGCTGCGGCATGAAACACTAACTGCGGCATATACTGCTCAAAAATAGCCTCCATACGACTATGGTTCGCAACGTCCGCCACCAATACCCGCACTTCTATATTTTTCCAATGATCGGACAATTCCAATTGAACATCATACAAAGGGGATTCCGCCTGGTCAACCAATATCAGCTGATATGGATTTAATGCCGCCAACTGACGAACTATTTCCCGACCTACCGTCCCTGCAGCTCCGGTTATCAATATCCGATGCCCCTCAACATAAGCCGCCACCCTACGGATATCAATATGAATCGGCTCACGACGAAGCCAGTCTTCAATATGAAGATCCTTTATAATTCCATCACTCAAACAATCACTCAAAGGAGGTACGGTCATCACATTGACACCTTCCGCCAACATCCGTCCCATCACACCGGACAACTCCAAATTCGCCATCACTTCCGGTGACACAATAATCGTACGCACATTTTTCTTTCTCAAATGTTCAAATAACGTATTATCATTGGCATACACTCTGCATCCCATTGTATGTTTACCTATCATCCACGGTTCATCGGAAATAAAACCACATACACGGTAATGATTGTTCCTGCTTACCCGCATGGACTTAGCAATATTCACTCCGGTCCCCCGAAAACCATAGATAAACACATTCACGCAATGCCTATTATCAAAAGACAAAGTCTCATGCAGCATTTTCACCAAAATGCGCAAGCCTACCATGAACGTAAAATTAAGAATATATGCAATGAAAATAATCCCATTGGGCAGCGTTTCTCCCAGTCCCAAAGCCGACCAGCAAAAGTTGCCAATCCCCAGCATCCCATAGCTTATTGTAAGAGATATAAACACCCTGTAAACATCCACAAACGAGGAAAAGCGAATAACTCCAACATAAGTGTGGAAGACAGAAAAGAAACACAGATTACAAAATAAAGAGAAAAAAATCATCCACACATACAATGACATTTTATATACTATAGCTGATACTCCCAGTTGGAGAATACATGCTAAAAACATAGAAATCATCACCAAACAAATATCAATAGCCAAAATTGTCCATTTGGATGCAATGCGGGATGAGAAATTTTTATAATAAATCTTTAGATTCATAATTATTGTCAGATTTTAGATTGACAAAAGCATTTGCAAAGATGTATTTTTTATATCGATAAAACAATTATTTCAAAAGAAAAAATGACAGAATAAATAGAAGAAGCAAGATCAGGAAATATTTTTTCAAAAAAAGTTTCTTTTCTTTTCGTAGTTTCAAAGAAAACTGTAAATTTGCACCCCGTAAACGAAAAGTTACTGCCGCTATAGCTCAGTTGGTAGAGCAACGCATTCGTAACGCGTAGGTCGCCAGTTCAAGTCTGGCTAGCGGCTCATTAAAGACTGATATTTAAGCAACTGAATATCAGTCTTTTTTCATCTCTTCAAATAGCCTAAAGCTATTAAAAAAAACGACGCTGTTTTCACCCATGAAGCAAAAAGGGTGTCCCAAAAGGGTGTCGCAAAACTTAATAGTTATGGCAAAATTATCATTAACAGTATTAGCAGCAAAAAAAACTGCAAATGGAATGTACCCTATCTTTGTGCGTATTGCAGCAAAGAAAGAAAAGGCATACATTAAAACAGGGTATGAAATACCCGACCTATGCCAATGGTATGAAAATAAAATCGTAGCTCGTAACGATGCTGCAATGATGAACAAAAGACTATCTTTTGAATTAAAGAAATACAATGAACGCGTGAAAAACGTAGATAACTACGACACATACACCGCAACGCAATTAAAACAGATAATCACACAAGTCGATAAAGTTGCGCAAAATGCTACTACATTCACGGATTTTTTTAGAAATAAGATTTCAGAATTTGAAAGAGACGGAAGGGATAACTATGCCAAAATGCACAGAGAAACATTGCGCATCTTCTTACTTGCTGAGGGCGAAGTTCCATTCGTCATAATGAATCATATCACTATTGAACACTTCGACGCCTATATGAGACGTAAGGGTTATAGCGACGGAAATAGACAAATAAGGCTCTGTCATATTAAGGCAAGAGTCAACGAAGCTATAAAATACGGACTTATAAAATGTGAAAAACATCCGTTTGCATACACCAAACTACCATCCTCTGAACCCAAAGATTATGATATAAGTATTGTAGACTTTATTAAGATAGTAGAAGCCAATACAGGCAACAGCAAAAGATTAACGCTTGCAAAAGATATGTTTCTACTCTCTTTTTATATAGGTGGTACAAACCTTGCCGATATCGTACAGATAGACTTTAGTCAAAAAGAAATAAACTATATCAGACAGAAAAGCGGTGCACATAAGAGAAAAGACCGGATAACCAGAATAACCATTCAGCCAGAAGCAAGATATATTATAGATAAGTATATAGGGAAAAACGGACGTTTAGATTTAGGCTATAATTATACCTATACAAACATGTGTTGTTATATCAATAGCTGCCTAAAGCTGTTGGCTAAAGAGTTAAATATTAAAAGCAATCTCACATTCTACTCTGCTCGTAAAACATTTGCGCAGTTTGCATCTGAAATTGCGATACCCTACCCAATTATAGAATATTGCCTAGGACATTCTATTAAGACAAACATAACTATTAACTCTTATGTGAAAGTTAAGCAGTCACAAGCGGATGCAGCGATAAAACGCGTCATAGAATACACCAAACAACCAAAGATTTTTGAAGACTTTATAAATCTACGGAATCAAATGCAAATGATGGTGATATAATATATAATAAGGTATAAAAGAAAAATAATCACTTAAAAACTTGCATAATATACAAAAGTATATTATCTTTGTAGAGTCAATTTAAAACGAATACATTATGAACGAAAAAGAGTTCTTTCTCGACTTACTAATGAAGAAAAAGGCAGAAATGAAAATGCTGGAATACATCTTCAATAGCAGTCGACAAATTAGTGAAAGCAAAATGAATGCAGTTCTCGACCGTAAAAGACAGCTAGAAAAAGACATTGCAACGATTGAAGAAGCTTTAAAAAAGCTGGAAAAGAAAAAGTAGTAACAGTTCTCCCCTTCGGGGGAGAATTAAAAAACAAAAAGATATGAGTACTTTGCAAAAAGATTTAGAGATTCTAAAACGGATTATGACATCTGATAACCCCAATAAAATGGGGGAATTTCAGAAGAAAGTAGATGAAATAAACGCACTTTACCCATCAGAGGAAGACGGGAATATAATAGCTGATTTCGTGCTACAATGTTACGAAGAAATAGGGAATGAGCTAGACCAAGTAAAAAATGAACTAACAGTTCGCCAACAAATTGCAGACGTAAGCGGCTTTATTTCTCTATCATATATAGCGAAAAACTATTTTGGCAAATCTAAGCAATGGCTAAACAACAAAATCAACGGATGTATTGTTAATGGCAGACCTAGCGAATTTTCCAAAGAAGAAAAAGAAAAATTAAATCACGCTTTAAATGATTTAAGTAAGAAATTAGGCTCAATTCGCATTTCATAATGCGTTTTAAATTGACACCGCCCCGTAGTTGAGCCGCTACGGGGTTTTTTATCGACAAAAAAGCCTCGACCCTTACGAGCCGAGGCACAAACTTATCAAAAATAAGTATTACTTCTACATGTTATATAACAACTAAAATTGGAAAAGGTTGTAACTAATACCAATACCCGCATACATTCCGAACGGATAACCGTAACCTAACTGCACCCCTACCCCTAACCGCTTACGCTTCAATTTGTCCCGAATAAAGATAGTTTGCGCCTTCTGATATACTTTAATGCTATCCAAGTTTGCCCGATACCCAGACACCCACGCCGTATAAAGACTATCTTTATATACTTTCTGTGAAATAGGTATATAAACAAAAACGGTATCATGCACAGTGTCGCCCGGCATCGGGATGAAAACAGGATAAGACACCGAATCTATAATTCTTTCGCTGCTCGCAACTGGAACAGGACAAAAGACTGTGTCAGTTGAGTAAACCGTATCACAAACAATCTCTCTTGTAAGTGAGCCATTACCCGGTCTAAACAAGATGATACAGGAAAGACAGATTATTATAATGTATGGTAGAACGTTTTTCATAATGCTAAGATTTGTTTTTTCAAGTCGTTTGCATCGTAACTGACATGTACCCATGCGAACCCTTTTTCGTCGATTAGTTGCTTAAAAGGCAAGCCAAGTTCTTGAATAAGGTAGAATAAGCGTCTATTCTCCTTTTGATTTCCGCCGGAAATATCAGCCGCCATCCCGCGCAGATGGTCGCTATTGCTCGCACCTTTTACCCTCTTATTGAGAGCCAGACAACGAAAGCCACTATTAACAGTAATAGGCTTACCGTATGCCTCACGAAGTGGATCTAAAACGTTATTCACTAATGCCGTGAGATTTTCGACATGTTCTTTCTTACACCTGTTATCAATCAGATATTTATTAGCAGTGTCACTATGACACAGTTCCGCAATCGTGAAATATTTCATGTTACTTTGCTTATTGATTAATCTTTATTTTTTGATAGTCATTTAGGAACGGGACATTCTTTATAAATTCGACTGAAACAACATAATAGATAAACGACACGCACTTATACGTAGCACTACCTTTTGTACAGAGTTGTTTCCAGTTTCGCAAAATGTTCACGCCATAGAAGTAAAACACGGAATAAGTCACAAATGAAACACATTGCAGCGAACCTTCCGGGTTTCCTTTTTGCTCACCTATGTAATAGATAGCACATACCATCACAAAGAACGCCATCGCTTCAAGAATGCACCGGAACGCCTTTTTAAAGCTAAAACTTTCGTTATGAACCAACAACCCAGCCAGTAAGCCGAATAAGAAGTTAACTGCAAACAGAGCAATAAGGCTTTTAATGTCGCCACTAATCGGGTTAAGATAGGCGGCTACAGACGTAGCCAGCCCTATTAATAGATTTTTCAGATAGTACATTCGCTATTCTTTTACAGAGAAAAAAGATTCTACTTTCGCTTTTATTTCGTCCATAGTCCCCGGCATCTGTACATTAACAGCAAGATAACCGCCCTGCGAAATATTTGCAGAACCTACGACCGAATCGTTTTCAGTGATATCATAGCCTACGCTAGTGACTTCTTCAGTCGCAGTTTTGCCACTAAAACTACGATTTACGCTCTCATTCATTTTTACCAATTTCATAATCTCTTATTTTTTAGGGTTAATAATGTTTTCCAGCAACGGGCAAACGGCTTCCTGCACAAATGCGAGAAACCCCTCACGCACATACTTTCCAATAATAGCAGCGTTTGCGGCATCTACATCAACCTCACCGTTTTTGTAGATATCACGCGCTAATTCCAGTTCGCCAATATCGGCAGTCTTACCATAGATGGCATTACCTAGCTCTTTGCTGACATCAAGGGTACTATTATTCCCCTCAATGTCTTGCACTTGAATTTTTCTAAAATCAATCTTCATAATTATATTTTTAAAATTAAAATTTATTGCGTCCAATGATAGCGACTTCAAAAGCTGCGTCTACATATCCTCGCCCTGTGTCTAATATTCTCACACTAAAATAAGAATCATATCTATTTTCAATCATCCCAACGACCCACCGTTCACCATCAGTTGACCACGGTGTCCCGGTAATCATAACATAATATTGCATATGCTTAAGTTCGTGAGTTATAGTATATTTTCCTACCCCCGTTCTACGGCTGGAAACCGTACAACCATTTCCCCAATATGATTCTATAGTTCCATTGGAAACGATTCTGCCCGCCCATAATACACCCGGAGCATTCCATGTTTCGCCAGCACGTTGTCCAAACGTGTGGCTACCATAACTTTCAACAGCTGTTCCTCCTGTTTGAGCTATCATGCTCAAGCATGTACCAGATTTATTTTGGGTATAAATGCCAATACCTGTTACTCCATCTGCACGGATTGACATTAGCGTCCCTTTGGTATCATTAATTCTTAAAAATCGATAACCGGAAGGTTCTACAAGAATTTTAGCTTCCGACTCATCCCGAATTGCAAGCGAATTACCTTCTACATTCCAACCGCCAATTTTAGCACCCGTCGTTACAGTCAGTTTTCCTGTTGTTATCTCAGTAGCTGCAATTTTGGTAGCTAATAAAGTTGAAGTTACGATATCATCAGCTTTAATAAGACTTGTGCGGATAAATCCACCGTCGATAATAGTTTGTTTTGCAGTGGCTTTATTTACCATGTCGGTATAACTTGTATATCCAAGTTTGACCGCTACATCATTACGAGCATTAGTTAATGCATTGTTTGCTTTTGTTGTTGCATCTGTCGCCGCAGTTGAGATTGCAGCAGTTTTTGCGTTATTGGCTTTAGTCGTTGCATCAGTTGCCGCAGTTGAAATAGCTGCACTTTTTGCATTGTTTGCCTTTGTTGTTGCATCGGTAGCAGCCGTGGATATTGCCGCACTCTTTGCATTATTAGCCTTCGTTGTTGCATCAGTTGCAGCCGTACTAATAGCCTCGCTTTTTGCTGTAGCTACTTGCGCCGGGGTTGCCTTGCCGTTAATAGTACTTTGTGCAGCACTATCCAAAGAAGAAAAGGTTACTTTACCAGCCAATGACAACTCTTTCCCAAAAATAGAAATGCCTCCGGCTGTTATTGTCATTCCGGATTTAATTTCCTCGCGTGATGGCGTATCATCAACATCGGTTACATCAAATACCGTAGCATAAGCCACATACCAAGTAACAGGCGCGGCGGCGGTCGGGGCTGCACCGCCAGTTAAGGCAAAATAATTTAAAGTGCTAAATGTACCGGATGCACCGCAGGTTACTTTACATGCGTACTCCGTCCATTTACCAGCCCCCGCCGTTGAGGTCAGCCATTTTGTCGCCCCACCTGTTCCGTAACTATTGTGGGAAACATTCAAATTACGCCCGGTCGGAATATTAGCAATAATACGCACAACAAACACAGCATTAGCACGGGAAGTATTAGCAAAATAGAAACCAGTTATACGTTTATCTGTTGCGGTGTTAAATTGTGTAGCTACGATTTTCATAGCTTTTACCGCCGGGTTAGGACACCCGGTAACTGCAACATAGCTTCTAGTTGCTCCAGTACCTAAATAAACGGCTGTACCGTTATACTTTCCATCCTTAAACGTCGGGTCGCGATATAACATCTTACCTTTAGACATTGCAGTAGCCAATTCAGCCGCATTAGTAGCCTGCGTTGTCTTTGTTGTAACCTCAGTCACCTTTAAAGTAATCTGAGCGGCAGTAGCATTTATTTCACTCTGTTTGGTCGTAACAGAGGTTAACGAAGCCGCTGCATTCGTTGCAGAAGTGGCGGCAGCAGTAGCACTATTAGCGGCAGCAGTGGCTTTAGTCCCGGCGGTTGTAGCAGAGTTGGCGGCGGCGGTTGCTTTTGTTCCGGCATTCGTTTCACTTGTTTTTGCATTGGCGGCAGACGTGGCGGCTTGCGTTGCTTTCGTTGTAATCTCCGTTACTTTAGTAGAAATTTGCGAGGCTGTCTGATTAATACTACTCTCCTTTTGAGTAATCGTAGTTAACTTTGCCGCTGCACTGTCGGCAGAACTCTTAGCATTTGTTGCAGAAGTGGCGGCAGCAGTAGCAGATGAAGCCGCCGCATTTGCCTTCGTCGTTGCGGTTGATGCAGAACCGGATGCACTCGTAGCGGAAGAAGCGGCGGCAGTGGCTTTAGTTGTTGCAGTACTGGCAGAGGTAGACGCAGATGTTTCGCTCTTTTTGGCATTCGTTGCCGCGGTAGTAGCTTCTGTTACTTTAGAGCTTATTTGCCCCTCACGGATTTCAAACGCAGTCTGCACGCTTGTTATACGGGCGTCAACGTCTTCCGGTGCAGGCGTCCAATCTGTTGCTTTATTGCCTTTCTCTAACTTTACCTCTTTTATTTCAACCCAATTCGTTGTATCTGTATTCGGGCTAGTGCTACCTGTGTAGATATAAAAGAAATGAGCCGTACCTACTTGAATCGCAGGAGTAAATGTATAAATTACATGAGTCCACGCGGTTGTAATGGCAGTACCTTTGGTAAATATAGCTTTAGTTCCTCCGCTCTCTGCTATACCAAAAGAACGAGTACACGCTATGTTAGAGCGTACCCAAAACGAAACTGTATAAGGGGTGTTCAATTCAAAAACTATATTCCGTACCGATGAATTAAAAATGCGCGGCCATCCGGCAGTTGAACATGCACTAACTCCGCGAACAATACCATTTGTAACCGTTACCGTAGCACCAGAACCGGTAAAGTATTTAGCACCAGTATCGGTTACGTAGCGTATGAGGTTCTTTCCACCTATTTTTATGCCGTTCACAGCATTGCTTGCAGCATTGGCGGCGATAGTATCAGTCTGAGACTTAACAGTTAATTTAATAGCGTCCGGCGTTATCTTAGCCTCCGCTGCTGAAACCCTTGTTCCTAATGCCGTTACATCAGTCTTTGCCGCCTTTAATGCTATTTGGTCGGTATGCTGCTTTATCGTTGTTTCGGCAGAGCCTACACGTGTACCAAGTGCATTAAAATCAGTCTTAGCCACCTTTAACGCAATACTGTTGTTTAGTTGGGTTATACTACTGGAATGCTCTGTTTTTGTTGTGTATTTACCTGCCGCGTCTGTAATAGCCGCTTGTTTTGCATTAGCAGCAATAGTTTCCGTCTGGCTCTTTACAGTAAGTTTAATAGCATCCGGCGTTATCTTAGCTTCGGCGGCTGTCATACGCGTACCAAGCGCAGTAACATCGGTTTTAGCGGCTTTTAGAGCTATCGAATCGGTGTGTTGCTTAATAGTCGTTTCAGCCGAAGAAACACGCGTACCCAATGCGTTAAAATCAGTCTTGGCAACTTTCAGTTCTATACTATTGCTTAACTGCGTGATACTACTTGTATGCTCTGTTTTTGTTGTGTATTTCGCGGCGGCATCAGATATATAGTCTATCTCAGCATCGGTTACGTCAAACATCGTAGCATAACAGATATGCCATTCTAAAGGCGCGGCAGTGGTCGGGGCACTACCTCCCGAAAGATAAAAGAAACCTGTACTAGAGAATGTACCGGATGCACCACATACTATTTTATAGGCGTATTCTTCCCATTTGCCAGTACCGACATAGGCAGTAAGCCACTTATGAGAAGCCCCTGTACCAAGAGCATTTGTTGCAAACTTTAAGGTATATCCGGTTGGAATATTAGCAATAAGACGAACGATTAACACCCGGTTGGCTTTCGCTGTTGCTCCCCAATAAAAGCCACCCCGTTCGGGTGAGGCTGTTCCGGTTGTCTTCACTTTAAGACAATAACCCGAACTGTTGGGATTACCAGCAATACCGGAGACACGGGTAACGGTTACATTGCCGTTGCCGGAATTATTATAAACGGAACAGCTATTCAAACCGGATTTAAACGACGGGTCGCGATAAATCATCTTACCTTTAGACATCGCTAATGCCAACTCAGCACTATTAGCGGCAGCAGTAGCTTTTGTTCCAGCTGTACTAGCTGAGTTAGCGGCATTAGTGGCAGAAGTTGCCGCCTGCGAGGCTTTAGTATTGACTTCCGTAACTTTAGTAGTAATACTACTAGCTGTTTGATTGATACTACTTTCTTTCTGAGTGATTGTAGTCAGCTTAGCGGCGGCGGTATCGGCTGAACTTTTGGCGTTTGTAGCAGAAGTTGCAGCGGCAGCGGCAGAGCCAGCAGCAGCGGTAGCCTTTGTAGTTGCAGTTGATGCTGAACCCGACGCGGAAGTAGCAGAAGACGCGGCGTTAGATGCTGACGTTGCCGCCTCTGTAGCCTTTTTAGTTACTTCCGTTACTTTTGTCGAAATCTGTGAGGCTGTTTGATTAATACTACTTTCTTTCTCTGTTATGGTAGTCAACTTGGCAGCAGCACTATCAGCAGAACTTTTTGCATTTGTAGCAGACCCGGCAGCAGCAGTAGCACTATTAGCCGCGGCAGTGGCTTTAGTCCCGGCTGTTGTTGCAGAGTTAGCGGCGGCGGTTGCTTTTGTTCCCGCATTAGTTTCACTTGTTTTTGCATTGGTGGCAGACGTGGCGGCGGCGGTAGCTTTCGTCGTGGCGGTAGTTGCCGCAGTTGTTGCCTCCGTCACTTTCTTGTTTACTTCCGTCACTTTCGTAGCAATTTGCCCGGCTGTCTGAGTTATGCTACTTTCTTTGGTAGTCACTTCTTCCAGTACGGTTTCAGCACTTTCAGCGGCTTTTTGTGCAGCAGTAGCCGAGCCAGCCGCAGCAGTCGCAGAGTTAGCGGCGGCGGTAGCCTTTTGCCCTGCGGTCGTTGCGCTACCGGATGCAGCAGTAGCAGATGAAGCCGCCGCATTCGCTTTCGTCGTTGCGGTAGTTGCAGATGTTGATGCACTCGTAGCGGAAGAAGCGGCGGCAGTGGCTTTAGTTGTTGCAGTACTGGCAGAGGTAGACGCAGATGTTTCGCTCTTTTTGGCATTCGTTGCCGCGGTAGTAGCTTCTGTTACCTTTGAACTAATAACACCCTCACGGATTTCAAACGCCGTCTGCACGGCTGTTATTTGCCCGTTCAATTCATCCTCAAAGGTTTTTCCATTGCGTAATACAAAAATGCCTTTCAAAAAAACATTCGCGCTATACAAGCCATAACCGAACGGTTGAGAATCGGCAGAAAACGCAGTGTCGGTAATTCCATCAAGACAACCGAGAATAACCTTTATTTTGCCTGTTAAGTCAGTGGAGTTAACGCCATTCAACACCGAAAAACGCGGCTTACCATCTTCGGAAGCGGTCAGATACAAAACGCCCTGACGTGCAGCATTCGTTTTGTTACCGAACTGTACAAGGTCATCGCCGACAGCCGGGACGGATGAAGTAAACTCTGTTTTGTTTATGAAAATGTATTGACCGGACACAGAAGTTATGCGCACCCAATAATATTTAGTTCCAGTCTTTGCAAACGTTTGGCAACGTACAAGGTCATCAGCAACAAACATCATGTCGCCCTCTATTTCAAGACGGTAAATATCATTTGTGAGAAGAACAGACTTAACCTTTCCGTTCGCAGGAGACACTACCAGCCCACCATTAACAGCGCGTATCTTTGAGATGATAAGTTCAAAGATAGTCATAGCCTTACGAACCGTCAAATTATCCAGTTCTAAGTTCCAGTCACCCGACACAGCCTTATACAATTTCATACCGCTGCCTGTCAGTCCAGGAGTGTACAGTTCAGAACTGATATAGTCTTTAATAACTGTTTGGAAAAGAGTAGCAACATGAGAAACATTTAAGTCATACACGTTAGCTAAAGCCTGTACAAGCAAGTTTAGTGTAGTCGTTTTCTGCGAAATCGTAGCGTTTTTGCCGGATATGGTTTCTTTCGCGGTAACATTCTTGCCGGATGCAGTATTAGAAGCTGTGATATTTTCACCCGCTACACTTTCAGAAGCCAATACGTTCTTACCAGATATAGTTTCAGTAGCATCTATCATATTTGCCGACACCGTACCCGTAGCATCTACATTCTGAGTAGACACGGTTTCAGAAGCCGTAATGTTTTTACCCGAAATGGTTTCTGTAGCGGAAATACTTTGACCCGATACTGATTCAGTGGCAGATACATTTTTCCCGGTTATGTTTTCAGAAGCCGTAATATCTTGACCCGAAATAGTTTCTGTAGCGGAAATATTCTGAGCGGAAATATTACCGGATGCCTCTAAAGTATCGGTATGTATTCCGTTCTCTACGTATAAACCACCTAACAGCCTTAATAGATGCTTCGTTTCGTCCGGGTTAAGCTTTGAAAGAAACTTCCCTTTTAAATCTTCATTGTTCGCCGCTATTTCCGATAATACCCGCAATGCAGACATAACATCAGTGTCAGATACTACATCCGCCTCTGTATCTTTCAACAGCAAGCGGTTTACGTGATTTCCTTTGATTTTTAAGCCATTGAGATAATTTACAATAGCCGTAATATCACTATCATCTTTCTTGCTAATAAATTCAGCCAACGCACGAAGCGCAGACAAAACATTAGCGTCTGTAAAAGACCGAATATCATCTCTTTTAACGATATCAACACTTTCACCACTGCCACCACCTTGCATTATAGTAGTGCCGCCACTTGTATGAAGAACAGAAGCCCCAACCGGATATTTTTTTGACCGGGGCGTCGCAGGCATTGTTTTTGTTTTTATCTCAATCATTGCAACTCTATCATTTTACATCTAAAACTGTTTGCGTAATAATCAATATCACCACCAGCGATAACAAACACTTTACCAGCCATAAATCTATCTGTTAAGCGCGTCAATGGTGTTATATCATTTACATTCTTTATTATCTGCGTTAATCCTATTTTGGTTGCTTTATATTGATTGATACACCGCGTTATTAATAGTTCTTCCGGGCGTATATTTTTATCAAGAATACAGTTATACAGATTGTCTTTCAAATAATCATTACCTAACATAACCTTACTGTAACATGTACCATCATTATTGTATGATGATATCTTAAACTCTATTTCGTCCAATTCATTAATGTAACTTTCATTCAAGACGTTTTCATAGGTACGGTCTGAATTATCCGATAAATCGTCTAAATCATTTCTACGCTTATATTCCATCTTTAAGTCTTTGATGTAGTACCCGACACCTGCAAAAGACTCTGTATAATTTCCCGGTTGTGGTTGCAACGGAAACATTTTAAATTTCACGTCTCCGGTCAAAGGTTTCCCTTTAGGTAGTTCTATTACATACCCTGTTAACCCGTCATAAGGTTGGGATAACTTTTTCGTATTTTCAATAGATGCAAAGCCACTTCCCGCCATGTCAGACAATGGAAATTTCACCTCAAAACGTTCTATTGCAGAGTTGTTTACAAAGCTACTTCCATTATAATAGTAGTCACCTATCGAAAATTCGCATAATGCCCGCACATAACCATTTCTTTTTTTATCATCCGTAGATAAATCATCATTCTGAGTAACTTGTACAGAACAACTAATCGCCACAGCACCATCTAAATAAGCCGCTACAGGTAATTGTCTTTCAAAGGATAATATTGGCACGCGAGAAAGCCAAGTGTAGTTGCCATCACTTCTTTTAGTTCCCCTACGAACTTGCAATAAATTCTCCCAGTTATAATTAGATATGTCCGGCTCTCCATCAACAATTTTATATTCGCACCGTTTTATCACCATGCAACCCATTAAAGAATCTGGATTATTTTTATATGTCTCAAAATCTTCTTCTGAAAGGGGACTTCCTTTCGGATTATAGTGATACAAGTGATAAACATTTGGATAATAGAATCTTTTAGCTGTCACTTTATCCCCAGATTGTTTATCTTGCGAGGTATACAGTTTCAGTTTGTTCAAATCTTCATCCGGGAATATTTGTCCTACCGGGTAGTTACTGCATTTCACTGTCACTTTATTATAACCCGGAAGAATATCCAAGGAATGTTCAGAACCTGCAAAACCTATATTTTGAACTAACAATGTATTTACGCTAACCTCGGTTTTTGTTTCCAGCATTACATCATATTTATAATAGACACCCGAATGGTCTATATCAACAAAGTAAAGGTCACCTTTCCAGTCTACACATGTCCAGTTAAGAAACTTACAGATTTCTTCTAATACTTCTTTCAATTTCATTGGCTTATCATCTTCATCAAAGAAGTTCTGTTCACTTAGTGTCATTTCGGAAAGGATGTTTTCAGAGGTAGAATAAGCCTCTTTATTAGACGCGTAAACATGCGGAATATAAACAGAATTGTACCGTCCGGAAGCCGTAGAAATACACCGCTGTAATAAATGCCAGATAGAAACAAATTCTTTATCTTTCCCTTCAATTGTGTAGTCTATAAATTCCAGCACCGACATAGCCGAAATACATTCTACTTCAAGCACAAATATTTCTGACGCATAATCTTGCGTGTATAGCTCCGGTTTGGTAAAGCCACACCAAACCGGAACGCCATCACACAATAAAGTAACACGGTATTGCTGATAATTAACCGAAAAAAGTTGTTGCAAATAGTCGTTACCCGCTATTCTTATCGTAGCAGTTGATAAGCGTGTAGGTGTATATACAAACCTTTCATCATCAATAGAAACGGTGAAAGGTTCGTCACCGGATGCAGTTAAAGAAATAACATCTCCGGTATAACCATCTTTTTGTATTTCAATCTCATATCTATGCCCGTCTATCGACGTGAAAGGTATTATATAGATAGTTTCGTAGCTCATAGTTTTTTCCCTGTCCGTTTCATGTAATTATTTAATGCTAAATACAAAGTATCTCCCCTTACTGTAATGTTGCTAGATAACCGTATTTCGCTATTTTCGGGTAATGGTGAAATAGTCCGAGACAATGAGTCATACATGCCACTATTTAATATTTTGAACAAATTGCCCTGTTGTGACCCGTTCAAAATCATTTCACCACTATTCAATAAAGCCGGAACTTTATCACCCGCAAACGACGTGCCGGGAACGATACCGCCTGTTGCGAAATGTGGCATACTTGACATAGCAGCAATAATAGCGGCAACCCCAGCTAAACCTAATGCAATTCCAACAAATGGAATGCTTGAATGCGCCGACATAACCTTAGCACCTGCATTAACAACCTCAGCAGTTGTATTCTTATTTGTAGTAGCTGTATCTTGTTCCTTCACCCCCATCATTCCAAGAATAGCCGGGGTAGCCTGCGCAATAGCCATCAAAAGTGTACTGCCCCATTGCAAAGCAGAAGCTGTATTTTCATCAAACAGACTAGATAAACTACCCATCATATCACCAATTCCAGAAAGAGAGTCAGCGAAATCATTATTCAAGTCTACATCTTCCTTTTTAAAGATGGGTTCGTACTTAGGAAGTTTGATACCACTTATATCAGTAGCATTAGAACCCTTAGTTATCTGCTTTCCCTTCCTGTCTATACTGCCATTATTCAGTACACCCGCCATTTCTGACGACATATCAGATTTCACACTAACATTTGCAGTAATCTGAACTTTCTTCGCTTCAAGTTCATCAATAGTATTTTGTACGGCAATACGTGCTTGTTCCGTCGTAGTATTTATTAATAATGTATTCTGCTTTAAAATATCTTCCTCTACGGAAACATATTCGGAAAAATCCTTTTTCGTTTTGGAATCTACGCTATTTGTCTGAATCTCCTTTTCTATCGAAACTTTTAACTTGATTTTCTTTTCTTCAAGCTCACTAATTGTTTTCTGTACAGCAACACGCGCTTGCTCAGTAGTTGCGTTTGTCAGTTCCTTACTTTTAGCCGAAATTTCCTTGTCTACATTAATATACTCCGAGAACTGTTTTTGCGCTTTGGTCGCATCCAATTTATTTTCCCCGTACTTATCCCTAAATATTTCTTTCTCTGTTGCAATATTTAAATTTATCTTCCGCGCTTCAAGCTCACTAATTGTTTTCTGTATTTCTGCACGCGCTTGCACGGTTGTAGCGTTTAATAATTCTTTGTTCTTAGCTGCTATCTGTTCGTTCAAAAAACCAGCAGAGCCAGCAGGTGACGGCGTAGGCTTTGTTCCGGTAGGCGTAGACGAACCGCTATACACTTTATATCCTTCCAAACTGGCTACAGCCGTAAAGCCTTTAACTGCCTTGTTTGCATTATTAAATTCGTTAGCAGTTTCGTTATATTCTCTAGCTGTGGATTTTAATGCAGAATTTAATTGGTAATATTGGGTTATTTTAGCAGCTATATCTTTTAACTCATCATCACTATATTTTTCAAGCATTGTGTGAGTAATAATATTCTGTTTTTGTACTTGTGCCAGTTGGTCTATACCTTCCTTGTCATCCTTATGTGCCTTACTCCAAGCAGTATAATTATTAGTTCCTCTCATAGCACGCTCCTTAACAATCGTCCTACTTTCTGGGTTTAACAAGTCAACTTCAAAGGAATTAAGCAAGTCTTCTAATGTGATTTGAATGTTAGCACCAGTCCTAGATTCTACAGCTTTACTTGCAGCTTCTATTAATTGTTTTTGCAGAGTCTGATTATTATTTTGTTGATTTTCTAATGCCATTCGCCATTTATCAAAAGCAACACTTCTTTCATCCACGCTAGCGAACTTATTTTTAGCTATATATTGTGCGTCTGCTATTTCTGATTGATTTTTGGCAGAATACACACCGTAGCTTATTTGCGTATTTCCTAATTGGTCAATAGCGCTATATGCTTCTTTTGCCTTGTCTATAACGCTTCCCAGCCCAGACAAAAAATTATCAAAAGTGCCAGTTCCTAAAGAATAGAAAAATTCATCTACAGAAGTTTTTAAAGCAGCCATATTACTAGCCGTCATATCCCCTAACGTCTGACTACTATTCAGAACTCTATTAAATGCCTCACCTGCTCCCATAGCTATACCTAAAGTACCAGCAAATTTAAGTACGCCAGCCCCGGCAGTTTTCGCCATGTTGCTAATACCGCCTTGAAAACTATTCACGCTAGACTTTGAGCGGTCTAATTTAGCGTCAAAGTTTTTGGTATCTAAAAGTAAACGAGTAATTATATCAGCCATTTTCCTAAAGAGTTTTTTCTATTTGTTTTGCCATCTCACGCAGGCGTTTCATATCTTCATCTGAAACGCTTGTATCTTTAATTTCTATATCTTCGCTGTCCCACGGGAAACGGATTATATCAGTCTGTTTCAGTTTCTTCGTGCTATTTGCCTGCGCTATTATATAACCAAGTATGCGCGTTTGCTCCCACGTCTCACGATTACGGCGATAGAAGCCAGCAAGAAATGTTTCTATCTCTCCGAATGTCATTTTATACAAAAAGTATTCGGGAGATATACCGCCCTCACCTACTACACGCTCGTATAACTCATGTACGCTTACCGGATTTTCTTTTTTTTTGAGCCTTTTTTATTGTTAGCTTCGGCGGTTTGCTGCTGTAAGGTCAGTTCGTCAACGACGAACGATTTATAAACATTAAATAAACTTGGGTCTGTATCGCAAAGGTCTATAAACTCCGAAAACGGCATAAAGAAAGTTTCATTATTGGCAATTAATGTACTGTAAAACAATACATACTCATCTATCAATTTACCGAAGACAAACGGTTTGCCTGTAATCTCCTCATAAACAAAGAAGTTCTTTAGGATATTCTTTAAAATGTATTCTACGTTTTTAATAATAATCTTTTTCATACATGATAAATTAGAAAGGGCGGCTTTCACCGCCCCAATTAGCAATAATAAGGTTACTTAGATTTATTCTCACCTGCCCCACTAGACGCAGGCGCAGGTTCAGCCGCGGGCGCAAGTGCACCAGTACCATCAAGCGATACGGAAAAAGTTGCCTTATCTCCGTCAGGTGCATTCAGTTCCAAAGATGTGATAACAGCCTTACCTTTGTATGGCTTTGCGGGTAAAGTCCAACCAGCGGCAGGCATTTCATTTCCTTTGTTCTTCGGTATACCGAAAGCTATTTCAACAGGTTCAGCCGCAACAAACAAGGCAAACAATTTATCATAACCGTTAATGTCCTCATCTGCACTGAAACAGTTATCGCTAGAACAGTTCCAAGCAAGTTTCTTTATACTCTTTTCGTTCCACATTCCACTATCTTTGCTTTGTGTGTCAATCGTTTCAGCCGATAGTCCTAATTTACACGATGTTGCAAGCGCGATTGCTTTCCCGCCAATGAACAACATCAAATCTTTTCCTAATACTTGTTTTGCTGACATATAATTTAATTTTAAATGTTTGGTTCAGTCTCAAATGAGAATGTAAGTCGCTGAATAAATGTATCTTCCGCAAATGATTCATCGGTAGAAATCAATACTGCATCAACAACAGAGAACATTTTATATTCGCCTGTTTTTCGCTCAATCAAAGAGCGTACTTCCTCCGCTATAGCAACAGACCGCAGATATTTATTATCTGCTACAACTATCTCAACCTCCACATTGTCACCTGTAGCATACCTATCTTTCGTTACATTAGGAACGAGAGAGTTTCTTTTATACAGAATGAACGGAAAAGTAGTTTCCTGCACCGTTGACAACGGGAATATTTTATCTTCTACAAGCTCTTTGAGGCTTGCAGACGACGCTAATTTTTCGTATATATGTGCACCGATAGATAAGCTCATTTTACTTATTCTTATTTATTACCTTATTTATTGAATCTAATATATTTTGTTGCAAAGCGTCTTCTGCCTCTTTCTTCTTCGCGTTAACCGCGTCGCTAAAAAAGTTGTAAGCTTTCATAGTACCCCTATTCGCCCCTTTCTTGGTAGCGCGTTCTACCGTACCCAATTCAATGAAACGGAGAACGTAAGCGCGTGCACCTTTTTTCCTTTTATTCAGCAAATCAATGCGTGCGCCGCCTGCATCCCTATAGACCGCTAAATTGATATCATTCTTCAACGGCTTATAAGTCGTACCTTTCTTAGTAACCGACTTATTCGCATTCGGTATTAAGGAAACTAATCTGTTTTGAGCTTCCTTTCTAATTATTAATGCAGACTTACGAATAGCCGACTTTATAGCTTTTTTAGCATCCTTATCATTTAGCTGTGTCAACAGTCTATTTACTTGCTCCACGTCAACGCTGACCCTGTGCCCGGATATGATTTCATTACTCATTTATTAACTCTGCTTGTATGATTGTACACTGTTGTAGTCTATCGCGATTGATGGAGATGATTTTATATTTTCTTCCTTCATAAATAAAAATCATTTTCTCATGCACATCTCTACAATACCTTATTTTACAGGTTATCGCCAGCGGGTTAAATACTTCACCGTTTACCAGTGTCCGGTTGCCGGATGCAAACCTCACATCAGCGCGCTTTGAAAATACATCTACCCAATTGTCCGAAAAACCGCCCAATTCGTCACGTTGCGTTTTACTCTCTTGAAAGCGAATTATTTCTCTTAGTAGCCCTGCCTGCATTATGTATATTTTTTAAGAGGTTGTAGCAACAGCGCAATATGTCCGGGAATAACATTAGCAGCAGCAAATGTTATATCTTCACGGTTCGCATAGTAGTTTGCAATAAGTATTCTTATAGCGTGCCAGATACGGCGATCTATTTTCCCGTCTGTAACCAGTTCCGTTAACGGTCTGTTTAAGTAGGCTTCTATAGCAAGTTGAACTGGTTCAATCAGACCGCTTATATATGCGTCGTCATGGTTAAAATCAACGTTCAAATGCTGCCTCAAATCTTCTAATGTTACGTATTCATCCATTGTGTTAAAATAAGCAGAGGCAGGACATTACGCCCTGCCCCTTTGGTTAACAATCAAACAAAAATATTACGCAGCCTTTTTCAGAACGGCAAAGGCTTCTTTGCGGGCTACAACGATATCGCATTCAGTGTTCAATACAAAGTTTACTTTGTTCTTCTTCGCCTCTGTATATGGGTCAACAACAATGTCAATATCTCCAAATTGTCCGATAGCAGAATAAGAGAACACGCCAAAACCAAGCGCATCAGCATCCATATAGTTAGTAACTACTACCGGATAACCGTTCATAATATTATTTTCTATAATCATGCGCGGTGAACCCGATTCAATCGGAGTCGATTTCAAAGCACCGTAAACATTCGGGCTACAGATATATGCCGCCGTTCCGTCCGTAGTATCAACACCTGCATCAAGAACTTTAGTTTCCAATGCCACAACGTCTTTAAACTTAATACCGTTTGCCGCTGTATAAGTTGCATCCGGTGCAGCTTTCACAAATACACCGTCACTTGCATTCGCTAACTTTGCGCCGCTGAACATCCATTTGTTCAACACACGGGCAACGCCTAAAGACATCTGTTTCAGAACAAGATTCTGTAACGCCAAATTTGACTGAGTAATAGCGCGGCGAGATACAGGCACAGAGATAGAAATACGTTTAGGCGTAGCCGTAATTTTGCCAATATCCAATTTAGTATCAGTAACGGCGACATTTTCACCCATAATACTAGCCTCAATTGCCGCAAGCGTCGGGAATGTCAATTCACCAACACAGCCGCTTTGCATCTTGATACCAAGTTTATCAATAACCAAGCCTTTCTCGAGAGGTTCAATAATTTCGCCTATTACTACAGGTGTCAAATTTGCCACTGCTGACGCGTCCGTAATCACTTCGGCGCGTTGCTCTACTTTAATGCCGTTCTCGTTTACCGCATCGCCGTATTCGTCCAGAGAACGACGGTTCACAATGGCATCAACTACATTTGCAAACAATGCCGGGCGATTAACAGATACAAAAGCCGGATTACTTCTATCTAAGTTGCGCCGTTCCAGCTTCATCTCAAGCAATTCCTTTTCCGTCTTCAACGCCGCAAATGTTTCCTTCTCTTTTTCATCCAGCGAACGTTTCTCTACTTCCGCTTTATCCAACATTGAACGCATCCGTTCTTTCAGTTCTGCAACTCTTTCAAAATCTTTTCTCATAATCAAATAAATTTTCGTAAATTATTAATTTCTTGTATGTAGCTTTTATCTTCTGTTTCGTCTATAAAGTCGTCAATACTGCGAACAGTAACATCAGTGCCAGTATAGGCAGGGTCAGACACGGGCGAAACATCCGTTATCAAGTCTATTTTGTGAACCTTGCGAATAACAATACCGTCTCTCTTTGAATAAGTAACATTTTTCTCGTTCGCATAAAATTCAAAAGAAGAACCGTTAATATCTCCGCGAGTAATCATTTCTACAGCATAATCACCGTCGTCAGTGTTCGGTGCTTCAAATTTATATTTCAGTCCGTAGCTATCAATTTCTAAAGATAAAGAACCGATTCCGCAGGTGCATCTCGCTAACATTCGTTGCCTGTTATGCTCTAAAAGAGCCTTTATATCACATGAGCGTAAAAGTTCTTCAGTGATTGCCCCGTCTTCGATAATTTCAATAAAGAAGCGTTTTTTTGCTTTATCAAAAAGTACCTTGCTTTCATGATTGAATACTACAGCGTAGCCCTCAACCGTTCGTCCTGTAACCTGCGGTGCACCTAATTCGCTAAAACTTCGTATTTCCATTTAATTGCGTTTTACATTACCCTTTTTTACTATAACTTTGGTATCTCCATTTTTTCATCTTCAATAATGGATGCGGTTTCCCCTTTTATTTTGGCTGAATTGATTGGGGCAACATTGCACGAAATAAACGCTACATCTCCGCCGGGTAATGGTGCATCACCTTGCATCATACGTATTTCGTTAGGTGTCTTTAGCCCCGATTCTATCTGCCCCTTATAATATGCCATCTGTGTAGTTAAATCTGTCTGATAGAGTGCCGCACGGTCAAACCTTATCCGGTATACATGCGCCACGGGGTTAGCTATGAGTTTCGCGCGGAACTCCGTTTCTATCTGCCTCAAAATAGGCTGTAATGTATCGGTTAAGAAAGATACATTGCTCATTTCAGAAGCTTTATAATTAGTAGGCTGTCCTGCAAATACTTTGTCCGGGTGCACGCCGTAGAAGCGGCAAATATCTAACACACACAGTTCCTTTGTCCCTAGTAATTGCGCATCAATAGGATTAATAGAAAGTTGTTGAAAAGACATATCACCCGATATATAGGCTATATCCCTACCACCGTTAAACTGTTCTTCAATTCTTTCTCCAACATCCTTTCCCTGCTTATCGGTTAGGGTATTAGTCCCAATAGCACCGCTTAAACTCTTTCCAGAAACCAGCCCCTTTATTTTACTACCATTCTGAAACGTTCGCAGATTCTGATTATCAGCACTTGCAGCAATTGAAAAAATACGACTAGCGTATGTAATAGTACTAACACCTGTATAGCCGCCATCTAAAGAATTATTTCTTAAATGAATAACTTCATAGGGTTCATATCTGCCATAAAGATGGTTGTAAGGGTCTGAGATGGTATAATAATCATGCAGAATATCATAAAAGACTGTATTCTTTGAGCACAAAACCAATTCACTAACCGCGCCAAATTTGCGCTTAATCACAATGTAAGCGTTTCCCTCATTGATTATATGACAAACCATATTTCTAATGAACTCAAAAATGTTCATTCGTGAATTTGGTTGTACGTCAAGAAGCCGATAAAGTTCGTGCTGTTCGTCTAATGAGAAATACCCGTTAGACTTCCGCTCAATCAATAGCGGCATAGATGCAATCGTACCAGATAGAATAGCAGTGCAGCGATATGCAGCAGAAAGCTTCATTGCTTGGTCAGTACTATACACATTGATAGGCTGATTAGGAATTTTCGGCAAAGAAGGGCTAACCACTGCATCTTTTCCGGGTTCATCCGCTCGCCTTTGCGCGCTTCCTATCTTGTTTGAAAAATACTCTTTAAGTCCCATATACTAAGATGTTAAGTTATTGAATAAATGAAAAGTCATTAAATTGGTTATCGTAGAATCAATCTTTGCATTATGCGTTTTTTTAATAGGTTTTCTATTGCAATTTCTATCCTCATCCAAAACCGCATTAGCAAAGCAATAAGGAGTTATCGGATTCGGGTCGAAACTAATTTTATTACTATAAATGGCAATTTCAAACGATTCTACCGGGCTTGTAAATGTGCCGTATGTCTGCTTAACCGGGTTAATTATATCAGCCTCACCACCTACGGAAGACGACAAAAGGTTCACAAATTCGGCAGACTTATACGGGTCGTACCCAATACCCATAATACACAAATAGTTAGCCATTTTCAAAATATCATCAACTATCTGTTGATAGTCAATAATATCACCTTTGCACAATTTCAAGTAGCCAGCTTTAACCCAACCTTTGTATAGCTCACAGTTCGGATGCTTTTCCAATGCACCATCCGGGAAATAATAGTCTGTATAAGAATGAAACGATCTACTATCAACTGAATAAAGGTTATATGTAACCGTTGAAAAGTCGTCTCTCACAGATAAATCAACGCCTACCATTGTTGGCGGTTTACTCGTTATGTTTTCTATCTGAACCTTTTTAAACCGCTCTTCTATTTGTTTCGCCTCTATCCAAGTAGTTGCACTATTAGAAGCGAAAATATTAAGTAATTTCGTGCGAAACTCCAACGCATCATCCGCACTATACAAAGCCTTTTGATATTCACTTTTATAAAAATCCTCATAAACCGTAACGCCTAAATGCGGTTGTACTTTTCGCCATGTCTCCGGGTCGCCCTCTTCGTCGTCTACATCCGGTTCAAATATATGTGCAAATATTGCGTCGTTATCCAGTTCTCCGCGTAAGATGGCTTTATAGCCTTTTAACATCTCGACAAAAGGACTTGTATGTTTATCGGATGCCGTTGTTATAACGACGGTTAAAGGGTTGAGACGCGCGCCCATTGAGGACGTTAGAACGTTCTTCAATGCCGCGCTGTCTGCCTGTGAGTATTCATCCAATATAACCGTACTTGCGTTCAAACCGTCTAACTTGTCGGGATTAGATGCCAAGCACCGGGCGAATGATGTTTTTCCCTTTATTCTGTTATAGATAATTTCTCTATTTATCGTAAATCGGCGTAACTTCGGGTCTAATGCCTTAAGTATGTTTCGTATCTCATCAAAACAAACCTTTGCTTGATTATATGAGTTTGCAGCTACATACGTTTGCGCATTTGCATCACCGAAAAGCAAATCATATATCGCCAAAGAAGCGACAGACGTTGTTTTGCTGAATTTACGCGGCACAAACAAAAGCACATCACGAATAACCCGCCGATTAGTGCCGGGATGATAAAACCCTAAAATATTGGCGAACTGAAATACCTGTACAGGGGTTAACTTATATTTGGTTTTCCCCTTTGTGCCGCTAAATTTTAAATTCTCATAGAAAACTATGTATTTCTTTACCTCCGACGTTCTAAAATTATATTTGTCTAAGAAGCTAAAGAAACGTGATACAGCTAAAAGCTCATACAGGTTATGTTTGTCCGGGTTATCTATACATGCACAAACATAGCTGTTCAATCGTTCGTCAGTTAATACCAGGCGATAAGAGTAAACGTTTATCGCTTGTAATGACGCAACCGTAACTCGCTTTAATTCAATCAATAAATTACTGTTCCCCGGCTCCATTCACTTCATTTATAAAATCGTTAACCTCATCATCTTCGGAAACAGAAAGAGTCTGTAACGTCAAACCAAGTTCACGTAATTGTTTACGCGTCACTTCCAGCGAATCAAATAAAACTTTGAATGCCGGATGTGCTACAAGCTTCGTGTTTTCCTCGCGCGTTTTCTCTTTTACAAAAGACTTCATTCTCTTTTTGGATATATCAGAAAGAGCAATTCGGAACGCCATATAAGAACCCGCACAAAGTTCTATACACAAATCCAAATCGGGAATGTACGTACCTTGCGAAGTCATTGCATCGCGGATTTTATTTTTGATGTCGTCTAAATCACTCATTTTGCACACGCTTTTGCACATAAGTTTTTTATGTTAGTGTTTGGTAGCGCGTGACTTAACCAGAAAAAGCAATCCCCCCCAACGAACCCCACCGTTTGAAAAAAACTTCGCGCGTGTAAAAACTAGGGGGAGTGGGTTTAAAGCCCTTCACCCTTCGCAAAAAAAAACCGCCCCCATTCAAATAAAATCAAGTATAAAACAACAAGACATAAAAAAATAGTTATATTTGTCACAATTAAAACAAAGAGAGTACCATGAAAAATAACATTATAGACGAATATAAAAAAGAAAAGCCTATTTATCAAAGAGTTGCAGAAAAGCTACAGATACTTATCAATGAGTTACTACGCGAGAATAGTATACATATTCATCAAATAAGTTGTAGAATTAAAGAAGAAGATAGTTTATCTAATAAGATAAGCCTTAAAGAAGATAAATACAAAAGACTAACTGATATCACAGATATAGTAGGTATCAGAATTATTACTTATTTAGATAGCGATGTAGACTTAGTTGCTGATATGATAAAAAAAGAATTTAATGTCGACACTGCAAATAGTATAGATAAGAGGAAGCTAGATAATGATGTATTTGGCTATCGTTCTTTGCATTTTGTTGCTTCTTTCAGTGATGAAAGGTGTAAACTAACCGAATTTAAAGTAATTAAGGATAAAAAATTCGAAATACAAATACGTTCAATACTACAACACGCTTGGGCAGAAATAGAACATGATTTAGGATATAAAAGTTCTATCTCAGTTCCAGATGATTTTATTAGAGGCTTTAATAGATTGTCTGCATTGTTAGAGACTGCAGATATCGAATTTGATAGATTAAAGAAGAGCCTTTATTCATACGAACACACATTACCTAAATTAATCAAAGAAAGACCTAATGACATCGAAATTAATCAAGCCTCAATAACATCCTATGCTAAAAACAATCCTCTAAACAAAGAGGCTATTCAAAAAATAGTAAGTATTAGACAATGCAGAATAAACTACAAAGCATATACTAACGAGCTACTTTTTAACTCGTTATCTTATTTAAATATTAAGACTATTGGAGATTTAGAAAGAACAGCAATATCGGTGAAAGAGAAATATATACAATTTATAGAAGAAGTTCACATAAATGATGCAGATATTATTTCTGGCACAAACATAACTACGCCAATATTTTATTTATGCTACTACATAGCTTTATCTAGAGATTGCTTAAAAGAATTAGCAGATGTTAGTAATAAAACTTTTTCAAGAAAAGAGATTCGGTTATACAACAAAGCATTTAACAAGATAAATGAAATAACACCCTCTAAATAAGATTATATACATAGAGGGTGTACAATTCCCCTAATAAATACCAACTATTTCACACAAGCCATTTTTTCACAAATACCTATCAATAAAGCGTTTAGCACCTCGTTTATTATTAGCCTGTATCGCTTCTTTCGAGTGGCTAAACGCACTCTTATGTATTTCAGAGTGGCACATGTGGCACAAACTTTGCAAGTTCATCCAGTTAAACATTAATCGCTCCATCATTGCCACACCTGCAACGCTTTCGACTGGTGTAATGTGGTGTACTTCAGTTGCAAGTGTACTAACATCACGCTTGGCGCATTCTTCGCAAACCGAATTAGCTTTTAGTTTCTGCACGCGGAGTTTTTTCCAGCGTGCAGAGTTAATAAGTTTTATGTATATCGGATTCCGGCTCATAGTTCTTGTTTGTCAAGTCCATTAATGAAGTATTTCACACGTGCACAATTACCATCGCAACGCGTCGTTTTCGTTTCTCTCTTATGCAGCAGGTTCGCACAACCGCGGCTAACCTTTGATGGGCACATTTGTTTGCAGACTTCTACTGCGTGATGTCTTGTTTCATCACGTTGTACACTTATTGCCTCCATTGCTATATTAACAGATACGGTATTATTTTTGTGTATATTATCTGCTATCAAATATATTGCTGTTTTCATTTAATCTTTTCTTTTAATTCAGTATATTCAAAATTTATTCTCTCACATTGATACATGCCGACTAATTCTGCACGTGTCTTTTCTAAATCTTCTGTCTGTAATTCGACATTGTAGGCAGACCGTGTATCTGATGATACACATACAATTCTGTTTATTAGATACATGATTATTTCTTTTTCGGTTTATACTTCCATCCGTTCAACTCGTAGCACTGTTTGCGTATGGTTTCTTCGTCCCAATTCTGATTAATTTTAGTCGCTGTCCCGTTGCCATTGTCTTTATATAGCTTATAGCTACCCATGTGACGGGAATAATAATACTTTGGATTCTTCATTTCTTTATAGTTATGATTCAGATAAATATTCTATCAAACTCTCTTTGTTCCTAAAGAGCATTTTATCCCATTGTGGATAATTATTTCTCGGTACACTTAAACCGTCAGACAGCTTGTATACCATCAAAAAACTACGATCTGTATAGGATATTTCAATAGTAATTTTGCTTATAGTGGAATGACAGATATTGTCTCCACTTAGATAGCATACACTATCACCTACATTAAACTCTGTATCTATATTCATATATTTATTGTATTGAAGGTTACAACCCCTGTAAATACTCTCTCAACATAGCTTCGGTCTTTTTACCAAGGGAATATTCTTTGAGCACAAAAGCGATTTCATCTTTTGTCACTCCGGCAGAAGTTAACTGAGCTTTGGCTGTTTCTGCCCAATTGTAATATCTGTCATTCAATTCTTCCGTATAACTGCAAAAGCAGTTCCACCAACCTGCATTAAATTCATTCATATTTTTCTTGTTATTCGTTAATACTTTCACTGTCTTGTAATTCCTCATTTTTGCTAACCTTCTTCACCGGAATACGCAATTCTTTTTCAGTGAATTTATTCAGCATATAGCTGTTTGCTTCGTCCCAGCATCCAAAGTCTAAATTAGGGTCAATGTAAAGTGCATACAGCGTTTCATTTAGTTTATCCATGCTGCCGAAGCAACTAGAATTTATATTACTACCTATAGCTTTAAATTGATTGCTAAGGCGTTTATAATTCTCTGAAACGAACCTATCAATATAGGCTCTGTTTTTACTGTTCACAGCGGCACATTGTACCGGAACATCATGCAAATAGTTTGCATTAGATAGTTTCTTCAATTTTCCCATAATCTTAACTGTCCGTGTATTTCATCTAACTTGTATTGCGGTAGTTTCCGCTTTGGTTTCACAAATTCAAAATGCTTCTCCGCTTCCGAATAATCCGCGAACATGTCTTTTATTTCGTCCGGTACGGGTTCTTCCGTTTCGTCATGTTCTGGGTCTGCAACGCGAAGGAAACAGGCAACGAGATATTGTATAATCTCATAGTTGGAACTGAACCCGTATTTATCGCGTATCTCCGAAAGCCGTTTAAAATTGTCTATGTCGATGCGGGCTACTATTTTGCCGAACATCTTAGTTTTATGTCTTCTCATTGGTTTATTTCCTTAAACTGTCACCCTTGAACACAACAGGCGTAGTAATTGCGCGTAATCGGTCTACGGTTCTTTCACCGTATTTATCGCGTAATTCAGAGAGTGACAAATTAGTAGTTACAATCAATAATTTCCCTTTCTTTTCGGCTTCGTCTACAAGCTCCGCAAAAGACAGCCTTCTTTCGCCGTATTTTACGCTTAGAAACTCCGTGCCTATATCATCCACGTAAATGATATGTTTTTGCTTCACAGCGTCTAAATTTGCATTCAATTGCTGCGCATCGTAACATGATACAACCTTATTGCAGCGGTCATTTAATAAAATCGGGATAATTTTCCCGCAAATGAGCGTCTTTCCACGTCCGCAATTTCCGAGGCAAAGCAAGCCGCGTCCTTTGTTGTCAACGAGCCATTTTGCAACCTCGTTATATTCTGGTTGCCATACTGCCATATTGTTAGTAAAGTAGTTAAGCCCACTAAATAACAGTACTTTCGACTGGTGTAAAGACTTTGAAATAGAGATATTAACTGTATTCGGAATAGGATTAAACCCAATATCTTTAATCAAATGTTCTATCGTATTCACCATAACTTTTCATCGTATTTAGATTGCGAGTTATCATGCAACACAGTTCCTACGTCTGTATTCGGGCGACGTGTTTTCTCTCTGCCTGCCCACGTTGCAAGCCGTTTGCTAGCCTCCCACGTCGTTTGTTTTTCAAATCGCATCTTTGTTCCAGTTCTCGTTAATTCGCTCCAATACTCAAAAAAGGCTCGTATCATTTCCTTGCCGTACTTATCGACAAAGGGAACTAAGGTTTGATAGAACTCGTCTTTTCGTTTGAGCGTAGCGGCTTTAGCCGCGTCCTTCTTTGATACACCGTTAGGTGTATTTTCTGTATTTACATTAACATTATCATTTACATTTACATTAGGTTCGTCTTTGGTTTCGTTTTGGTTATTTTTTGGTTTTTCATTGGTTTTATTTTGGTTTCCATCCGGTTTACCTTCGCTTTTTGGTCTACCACCTTTTTTACCATTTTCAAACCGTTTATTATTCACGTCTATTTGCGGTTTCATCAGCGTAAACACGCTGCGAGCTATAGGCTTTAGATTTTCAGTTTCCTTACCGTATAGGCTATACTCCATTATAGCCGTGTAAATCTCACCCTGAACATCTCTAGGCAAATCTTTGATAGCATCGTAGAAACTTCTATAAAACACAAAACTTTCACGCATAATTAAGCCTCTCTTACTTCTTGAGATACAAGGGACAAACCCTAACGCCCACTGACTTGTATGTCTTATAAGCAGAGCAGAAGCACATAAAATCGTCTTCTGCCCCGGCTTTCTTACAAGTCCTGCAATTTCCCATTATCGTACTTTTCTTTGCCATCTCTACACCTCATTTATTTTAATTCCATACATGTACAGCATCAGCTTTCGTTTGATGATATACTCTTTCGTTCTCATTCCCTTACTATCTTCAACGACTAACACACCATCACGCAAATATTGAAAATCAGCCCTATAGCAAACAGAACGTTCTACGACTTTACCTTTGCCGTTATTATCGCGTTGCGACGGAATTAGCTCATATTTTATCTGTTCCTGTAGACCGGAAATAATTCCTTTCTTTTCTAGCAGTTTCAGTTCTTGCGCCCGATAGTATTCCCTCTTTGAATCATAACCCTTGTACTTGATATTATTATACTTTGCCATCTTTGTAGTTTTTAGAGAATAAGGGGTCGCCATTTTACCGACCCCTTACCACTGTCTTATTTCTCAGATACTTCTTTTTCTTTAGCTGAATACGGGTAAACGTCCATAATATCAGTTTCTTTCACCATTTCTATGGTGTAGTCTGCCATCGTACCTTTCATTTGCTCTACCACCTTGTCTTTTGCTTCCTGCAAGTTGTCAGCCTGTACAAGAATATTAGACTTTGTTTTCTTCTCTGCCGCCGTCTTTTCGTCCAGCGTAATAAATGCCAGACGACATTTAAAGAAGCGGTCGCCATCGCCTAAGAACGTTTCATCATAAGATGCACGCTTTATTGCCATGATGGAAAACTCACCGGAAATGAACGGGGTCACTTCTTCAATGGTGCGTGCTTCTGCCTCTGTGAAAGATAATGCATCAACTAAGTAAGGTTCAACTACTTTTTTATCCTTTCCGTTTTCCATTGTTTTCTCATAACGGACTTTGCTTTCAAACCAAGTGTGTAACATAATTTTCTGTTTTAAATATTAATAGTGTGTTGGGAACAAGCCTTTTTACTTGCGATAATTTTGCGTATTTCTTTTTTAATCCGGCGTATCTGATTTTGTATAGGAACATTCCCCTTCGCCTGTTTTGTAAGTACTTCAATCTCTAACCGAAGCGGCAGGATAACCGTTGCCGCCTCAATGCATTCGGGGAAATCCAGCCCGGTCTTAAGAGAACAATCTACAAGAGCATCGGCGAATCTAATACGGTCTGCCAGTTTCTGAATGTTCGCCTCATGCTCTGCCCGGTGCATTTCAATTATCCGCCCGTTATTGGTGTACCCGTCATATATGACATAATACAATACATCTACGTCCGACATACCAACGAAGTGACCGAGGAACTGCCAATAGTATTCGTCTTTCTCCGTTATCTCGTTAAGGAACTGCAAGGTTTCTATTTTCCCTTGACTCATTGGGCACTTGATTTCACCCAATGCCTTTATTTTACCATCCAAACCATATACATAGAAATCGGGGCTATCTCCAAAACCAGCAAAGGGTTCATTGAACACGATATCGGGAAAGTCAGTTGTACAGGATTTCACCTCATCTATTAACTGACTCCTTACCCACTCCACCGCCAAAGGTTCATTTTCATGCCCCCAATCGAACGCCTTACATGCACCATTTTCGCGTGTTATTCCAGTCCTACGCTCGTATCTTACGAGATACAACGCGTCAAAAAATGCCTTACCGTAGGGTGTTCCCTTACCAGCTTTCATTAGGTCGGGCAAAGTGGAAGATGTTATTTTCCCGTGTCTCTTTGCCTTCCAATCGTATTCCTTCTGTTCGGGTGATTTAGTTGCTACTGATTTCATGTTTCTGCAATTCTTTAATTTGCTCTTTAGTAAGTTTATACTTTGTCAGTACTTGAGTCACAGTGTACCCACCTGCTAACCCGTCCAGTATATTTTTCCATATCACCGAACCAGTTTGAACCGTCGGGCGTTCTTCTGATAGTTTCGGAGCAAACGGGCGAACGCGCAAACAGTCTGTCATTTCTCCGAAAGCATTGATACGGGTAGAACCTATTTGTATCTGCTTGTTTACCCATTCTTCGATATTGGGCGTATTGAACAGCTTCTCTATTGTTTTGCAATTCGTCTTATTCAGAATCATAGGTTTCGCGTTCTCATGGAAATAAGCGACAAAGCATTCACTTTTTTGCCCATTTGCGCCCGTTACCATCTCCTTTTTAGTCTCTTTAAGGGTTAGTATAATATCCTTTCCATCTGGCAGGGAATACGCGCCCAAATAATCATAATTGAACTGGTTTTTCCAGTGTGTTAGATGTTCCATTTTATTATATGTTATAATTGAATTGGTTTATCCATCGTGTCAAGCGTTCCAAATTCATAAAAATAAAGTTCGCTCATATAGTCATTTTGATAAAGTTGCCTGTAGCATTCTTGGCAAACAGTTATAGTTTCCTGTATATGCTGTCCGTGTTCTACTACTTCGGTGTCCACTTCTACGCCATCATCCGGTATTATCACCTTATTGCAGTCGGCGCAATGCCTACATTTGATTTCAGCTTTCATATTTCCTTTGGTTTACGTATGTGCATGCAAGCACATACGACACTGTTAATACAAGCACACAAAGCGCGATAATGAGTTTTCCCGGTTCGGGTTCACCTTCTGCCAGTGAACAGGTTAACAACATGCCGATAATTGCTACCGGACTTTGTTTCAATGTTAGCATTATTATAAATTTAATGATTAAAATTGGGGTCTATCGTATAGCGTAGGACATCAGAACCGTTACATTCCCATCTACCGTTTTGTTTGTCGGTAGTCTTTATTGCTCTTATTCTGTCTTCGGCTACAAGCCTTTCAAGCCGTCTTTGACCGCCTACAAGCACTTGAGCTTGTCTTTTGCTGAACGCTACGTTTTGGGCGGCTCTCAAAACGGTATGATATCTATCAAATTCGATTGCCATCGCTTTACTTTTTACGGGTTACTATAATTAGGTTATCTTCTACCTGTATTTTTGTTTTGAATAGAAAGCCGTCTAACTTTAAATTAGATGCAGTTGTACGGATAGACCCCCTTTTATTCAAAGGAAAATGAACAGATTCGCCTATCGGCATTTCAGTGAGAGTTGATTTTATTATTGTCTGATTTTCCATATCGTTTAAAATTCAAAATCCGTTATTACTTCTTTATCGGGAGATAGAAGGCGTTCGTGATTGATATCATCGAATTTGAATGTACTGTACTTCTTTTCAGAGCGTACATACTCGCCCCGAATCCATACCGGAGCGGTATCACTATCTTTCAGTTTGAAAAAAACACCTTTCTTTAAATCTTTCAGTTTCATAATATTGGTAATTGTGGTAGTCCGAAAACTACCTGATTAGTAACCTATTTGTTTTAAATAGCTATCAGATAAATTTAGCTCCAATATTCCACGTTGATTCACCCTAATAAAGCCCTTTTCTTTAAGGCTATTTATTGCTTCATCATAACGTTTACCTTGCATTTTAGCGAAGTCGCGAGAAATACTACCTGTAATAATTGCAAGTAATAATTCAGTTTCTGTTTTATTTAATTTCATAATCTTCTATATTGCGCAGGGCTTTCGCCCTGCTGGTTAAACTTATAATATTGTAATCTCTTTGTTGCCTAACTTCTCGTCTACACACCATGCCGCATACTTCATTGCTTTGTAGTCGTAAACAATTTCGACAGTATTAAACCCTCTACCGTCTTCCCTTTCATCGTAGACAGTATTAATGTGCTGGTATTTCTTGTTACCCATTAAAAAATCCACTTTGCCGTCAAAGTAAAATGCAACAGCGTATGCCAATGTCTTTTTCTTATCTACCTTTTTCATATTTCCTATCTTTTAGTTTGTTATTCTTGATTGATTGATTAACTTTGATGCGACAAAGATAGGAAACTTTTATTTCCTATAATCAAAATAGGAAATAATTATTTCCTATAACAACATTTATTAACATACGCACTATGGAGTTTAAAGATAGATTAAAAATAGCCATTGAGAATAAGGGGGTAACGCCTTATGCTATTGGTAGAGACACTAAAGTATCTAAGGTGTCAGTATTAAACTACCTAAACGGAACAAAGCCTAATATAGGTAATATTTCTATCCTAGCCGAATATTTAGGAGTTAGTGTAGAATGGTTAATCAGTGGAGAGAATATTCAAACGGATAAAAAGCAAGAAGAAAACCAAGATAATAGTAATTTCACCCCTCATTATGAAGAACTAGCAGGCAAGGCTATACCGCACATAGATATAGTAACAGCCTCATGCGGTCTGCCGAATGGCTTTAACTCCGCTATAATGAAAGGAGACTGCGAACGTTATGTTATCCCCGATATGCCGGGCTGTGATTTCACAATACGGGCAGGCGGGCGAAGCATGATAAACCGGAACGTTCCAGAACGCAGTATCAACGACAGGGATATAGTAGGTTGTCGAATTGTTAGAAGTCGCTCTCATATTCGTTGGGGTGAGGTCTACGCACTTGCAACCTACGACGGAATAATGATTAAGAAAATAGAGCAATCCGAACAAGAAGGTTATATAACATGTGTTCCCTTCAATAAAGACGAAGGTTATAAACCATATGATGTTCCTATAAATGAGGTGTACGACTGGGCTTTAGTTGTTGGGGTTGTTAGTGTCAAAACATGGATTTAATAAAAAAATGAAATAACATGAGAAAACTACTAATTATCATTTTTATAATGTCTCTTTCTTCTTGCAGTTCTAAAGAAAACTCAAACTTTAGAGGATGCAAGTATAAAGTAGCTAATAACTTATTTTCCAGTAATACAGAAATTTCTATTTCTGGAAGCTATGCACCTATTGATTTGTATATTATTATATTAGATGAAATAATAGATAACAAAGAAACAAAAGGTTTAAAAATCAACATAACAGATACTAACATAAAATATCTATCTAAAGAAGATGTAGCATATATCAGAGAGCATGCAAGCAAAATTTATAGCAGTGACAACATGCTATCCGCTTTAAATAAAGCTCAACCAATAGTAAATAGAATTTCAAATTATAAATAACCAAACAATATGAAAAAACTACTTTTTATTGCATTTTTATTAACGTGCTCAATTTGCTCTTTTGCACAGTTGACAGAAGGAAAATATAAGGTATTAGGAGTAAAGGGATTTCTTAATAATGAAACTGTATTTGATAATCTTTTTAAAGATGGGATAGCCACTATTAACGTAACTAATAATATAGTAAATATAACAATAGGTGGTTACTCGGTTTTATCTTATAGCATCGAAAAGCCTGCGAAAAATGGAGATTTATATTTATACAACGCGTTTGAAATTCAATCGGGTATAAAAACAACCTTGTTATCAAAAAGAGATAAGGAACACCCGCAAATAGATGGTGGAATGTTATTTGTTAGACGTTCGGATGAATATACGGATATATTCTTTATTTCCAAAGAAGACTAAGCGAAAGCGAATAGCCGAAAGAGTGTTTAAACAATATATTACTAACTGATATCCTTATTAGAGTATCAAAAACAGTGTCGTAAAGAAGATTTACAAAGAAAAAAGATATTAAATATCAGCCCGTTACCCTACGAATAAAGCGATTTTTCGTAACGCGTAGGTCGCCAGTTCAAGTCTGGCTAGCGGCTCAGAAAGAGAGAGATGCTTATGTATCTCTTTTTTTTATTCCATAGATTCTTCTTACCTTTGCATGACTAAAGAAAACTGCCGAAACAGATGAAAAAGAAGACAAAGATAATTCTCATAGGAGGATTGATGAGTCTGTGCCTTATTGGTGCAGCTTGTGCCGGAACATTCTATTACTATTTATTCTATCCGCAATTTCACCCCCAAAAGACAGCTTATATCTATATCGACAGAGACGATACAGCAGACTCCATATATAATAAGGTACAAAAACAAGGACATCCCAAAAGTTTCACAGGCTTTCTTTGGATGGCTCAATGGCGCGACTACAATTCAAACATCCACACCGGACGCTACGCCATCCGTCCGGGAGAAAACGTATATCATGTTTTCAGCCGCTTATATAGAGGTTATCAGGAACCAATAAACCTGACCATTAGCAACGTACGCACTTTAGACAGACTTGCACGCAGTGTAGGGAAACAGCTTATGGTAGACTCCGCCGAAATTGCAATTGTAATGAATGACAGTGCATTTCAGAAGAAACTGGGATATGAGAAAGAGACAATTTCCAGTTTGTTCATCCCCGAAACTTATCAGGTCTACTGGGATATGAGTGTAAATGAGTTTTTCGAGCGTATGCAGAAAGAACATGAGAAATTCTGGAACCAGGAGCGACTGGCTAAAGCCACAGCCATCGGCATGACAACGGAAGAGGTATCCACTCTTGCTTCTATTGTAGAAGAAGAGACAAACAACAACGAAGAAAAACCTATGGTCGCAGGACTATATATCAACCGGCTACATAAAGGAATGCCATTGCAGGCAGACCCTACCATCAAGTTTGCCCTTCAAGACTTCGGTTTAAGAAGAATCACCAATGAACATTTGAACGTGAATTCACCATACAATACTTATCTAAACGCAGGATTGCCCCCAGGGCCCATACGCATTCCCTCCCCCATCGGTATTGATGCCGTATTGAATTATGCGAAGCACAACTACATTTATATGTGCGCCAAAGAAGACTTCTCAGGCACCCACAATTTCGCATCCAATTATGCTGACCACATGAAAAATGCCAGAAAATACTGGAATGCTTTAAACGAAAGAAAGATTTTCAAGTAAAATCATAATAAAATAAAAGCAAAAGCCTATATTTGCGAATGAAAAACGCAGATTATTTTCCTTTTTAATAATCCATGACTAACATTTAAATAATCAGATATGAGCAAGCAACTCTTACTTGGCGATGAAGCCATTGCACAAGCTGCATTAGACGCCGGACTCTCAGGTGTTTACGCCTACCCCGGCACCCCTTCCACGGAAATAACAGAATACATCCAAATGGCACCTATTACGGCTGAACAAAATATTCACAGTCGTTGGGCTTCTAATGAAAAGACAGCAATGGAAGCCGCTTTAGGTATGTCATTTGTAGGTAAACGAGCATTGGTTTGCATGAAGCATGTAGGTATGAATGTGGCTGCAGACTGTTTCATCAATTCAGCCGTCACAGGTGTAAAAGGCGGATTAATTGTCGTAGCTGCGGACGATCCCAGCATGCATTCCTCTCAGAATGAGCAAGACAGCCGCTTCTATGGTGACTTCTCACTAATTCCCATGTACGAACCAAGTAATCAGCAAGAAGCATATGACATGGTTTATAACGGCTTTGCTTTCTCTGAAAAGATTGGCGAACCGGTATTATTGCGTATGGTAACCCGTCTGGCACACTCCCGCTCCGGAGTAGAACAAAAGGCACAACAGCCTCAGAATGGGATATCTTTCAGTGAAGACCCGCGTCAGTTTATCCTGTTGCCGGGTAACGCACGCAAGCGCTACAAAGTTTTACTGGAACGCCAGGCTGAATTCGTTGAAGCATCTGAAAACTCTCCATACAACAAGTATATTGACGGACCAAACAAAAAGATGGGTATCATAGCCTGTGGCATCGGTTACAACTACCTAATGGAAAATTACCCAGAAGGCTGCGAATATCCTGTATTGAAAATAGGTCAATATCCGCTGCCCCACAAACAACTCCTACAACTGGTAGAGGCCTGTGACGAAATCTTAGTATTGGAAGACGGTCAGCCCTTCGTTGAGAAACAACTGAAAGGTTATCTTGGCATTGGCGTAAAAGTAAAAGGACGCCTGGACGGCACATTGTCACAAGACGGTGAACTAAATCCGGACAAGGTGGCACGCAGCGTAGGAAAAGAAAACAAATCGGAGTTTAGCATTCCTGCTCTTGTCGAAATGCGTCCGCCTGCTTTATGTGAAGGTTGCGGTCACCGTGACATGTACACAGTGCTGACACAAGTATTAAAAGAGGAATACCCGACTCACAAAGTATTCAGTGATATCGGCTGTTACACATTGGGAGCCAATGCCCCATTCAATGCCATCAACTCATGTGTAGACATGGGAGCATCCATCACTATGGCAAAAGGTGCTTCCGACGGCGGACTCCATCCGGCAGTAGCTGTCATCGGCGATTCCACTTTCACACACTCCGGAATGACGGGACTCTTAGACTGCGTCAACGAGAATGCCAATGTTACCATTGTTATCTCTGACAATGAAACTACCGCCATGACAGGTGGTCAGGACTCCGCCGGAACAGGACGCATTGAAGCCATCTGTAGTGGCATCGGTGTAGCACCCGAACACATCCGTGTAGTAGTTCCCCTTAAAAAGAATTACGAAGAAATGAAGCAGATTATCCGCGAAGAAATTGATTATCACGGAGTATCCGTTATCATTCCACGCAGAGAATGTATTCAAACCTTAGCACGTAAAAAACGAAATAAGTAAAGCCATGAAAAAAGATATCATACTTTCCGGCGTAGGTGGACAAGGCATCCTTTCTATCGCCACGGTAATCGGTAAAGCCGCTCTTAAAGACGGACTATATATGAAACAAGCGGAAGTTCACGGCATGAGTCAGCGCGGTGGCGACGTACAGTCCAACCTCCGTATCAGCGACCAACCTATCGCTTCCGATCTCATTCCTTCGGGCAAATGCGATTTGATTATTTCACTTGAACCCATGGAAGGGTTACGTTATCTTCCCTATCTAAGTCCCGAAGGTTGGTTAGTGACTAACGAAACCCCGTTCGTCAACATCCCCAACTATCCGGCAGAAGCTGACATAAAAGCAGAATTAGATAAATTGCCTCATAAGATTGTTCTCAATGTAGACAAAGTAGCCAAAGAAATTGGTTCTATCCGTGTAGCAAACATCGTTCTGCTCGGAGCAACTATCCCCTTTCTTGGCATCGATTATGGGAAAATACAAACCAGCATCCGTGAAATCTTCGAGCGCAAAGGTGAAGCCATTGTAGAGATGAATCTCAAAGCACTCGCGGCCGGAAAGGAAATCGCTGAAAAATTAATGTAAGACCTCCAAAAATACCAAAACCATGAATAACAGATACTGGGAAGAAGACATAGAAACCATGAGCCGCGAAAAGTTGCAGGAACTGCAACTTCAGCGGCTCAAAAAAACGATAAATATTGCGGCTAATTCACCGTATTATAAGAAAGTATTCCAAGAGCATAACATCACTGCCGATACTATCAAAACGTTGGATGATGTCCGTAAAATCCCATTCACCACTAAAGCAGATATGCGTGCTTGCTATCCTTTCGGACTGGTATCAGGTAATATGCGTGAAGATGGTGTACGTATTCACTCCTCAAGCGGAACCACCGGTACACCGACTGTCATTGTCCATTCCCAACACGATCTGGATTCCTGGGCAAACCTGGTAGCCCGCTGCCTGTATATGGTGGGTGTACGTAAAACTGATGTTTTCCAGAATAGTTCCGGATACGGAATGTTCACTGGCGGTTTAGGGTTCCAATATGGCGCAGAACGTCTGGGAGCATTGACTGTTCCTGCTGCGGCCGGAAATAGTAAACGCCAGATTAAATTCATCACTGATTTTAAAACAACCGCGCTACATGCCATTCCCAGCTACGCCATTCGTTTGGCAGAGGTATTCCAGGAAGAAGGCATAGACCCGGCAAACACCAGCCTGAAAACACTTCTTATTGGTGCAGAGCCTCACACGGACGAACAACGCAAAAAGATCGAACGCATGTTAGGCGTTAAGGCCTACAACAGCTTCGGAATGACAGAAATGAATGGTCCCGGTGTCGCTTTTGAATGTCAGGAACAAGAAGGTATGCACTTTTGGGAAGACTGCTATCTTGTCGAGATTATCAATCCGGAAACAGGAGAACCGGTTCCCGACGGGGAAATCGGCGAATTAGTTCTGACCACTCTTGACCGGGAAATGATGCCTCTGCTACGCTACCGCACCAGAGACCTTACCCGTATCCTCCCCGGAGAATGCCCTTGTGGACGTACGCATCTGCGTATTGACCGCATCAAGGGACGTAGCGATGATATGTTTATCATCAAGGGAGTCAATATCTTCCCGATGCAAGTCGAAAAAGTATTGGTACAATTCCCTCAATTGGGCAGCAATTATCTCATCACGCTGGAAACTGTAAACAACCAGGATGAAATGATTGTAGAAGTAGAACTCAGCGATCTTTCTACCGATAATTATATCGAGCTGGAGAAGATACGCAAAGAAATTACCCGTCAGCTGAAAGATGAAATATTAGTAACTCCCAAGCTAAAGCTCGTGAAAAAAGGTTCATTACCGCAGAGCGAAGGAAAAGCTGTCAGAGTAAAAGACTTGCGCCAAAATCACTAAACATACAGGGGGAGAATACTCACAACTCCCACGCTTTGGTTTGGGCGTACAGAGGTGACCTTTAGATGTCTGAAGGTCATCTCTGTTGTTATAAACCTATAACATATATTCCGGAGATGAGTGGCATTAAAAAGAAAAGGGAACGGTAACCAACCAAGATTACCGTTCCCTTTATAAAAAAGCCGCACCGATGATGTGATGAAACTCCGAATGACATGATTTGAGCGCTCGTCCTCTTTGTAATCCACCGACTCAAAGGTTACCCCGAAGGGCGTGGCCCGCCATTGAGAAGCGAAGCTTGTCTCGGTATTTCATAATAGTTTGATGAGTTTCCCGATCCAATCAATGCGGCTATATTTTCTACAACAAATGTAGTAAGTTTCTGTCAAAGAAACAAGGAAAAACATGAAATTGTTTCTCTCATACAGTACATTTTCTGCTATATCCTCCCTTATATAAGCAAAAAGTGCCGATTACTCGTTCGTAATCAGCACTTTGTAAACTATTTGCTAAATAAACTTAAGCAGCTTTTGCTTTAGCTACAATAGCCTTAAAAGCCTCCGGATGGTTCATCGCTAAATCAGCCAAAACTTTACGGTTGATTTCGATTCCTGCTTTGTGCAAAGCTCCCATCAGCTTAGAATAAGACATTCCTTCCAAACGAGCTGCAGCATTAATACGCTGAATCCACAAAGCGCGGAAGTTTCTTTTCTTGTTCTTACGGTCACGGAACGCATAAGTCAAACCTTTCTCCCAAGTATTCTTGGCAACGGTCCATACGTTCTTTCTTGCACCAAAGTAACCTCTGGTTAATTTCAA